>ERZ857757.121-NODE-121-length-96205-cov-12.171846_pt1 | contig 96205 bp, 88 predicted proteins | sample MGYA00519764_ERZ857757 | MGnify/ENA primary metagenome ERZ857757 (study PRJEB31778, sample SAMEA3449359) | human gut metagenome | biome: human gut; feature: human-associated habitat; material: faeces | place: United Kingdom | collected 2010/2012 ...
TCGGCGACATGTGCGGCGAAGAAAATACTTCTCGGCCTGCAAACGTGCGCGCCGTTCGCTTTTGGCGGACGGCGCGTGCGCTGCAGTCAGGCAGCCCACCCCTTTGTCAAAAAGGAATACTTTTTGACAGATTGCGCCGCGGCTTGAAAACCGCCGGAATGCCTTGAACGTTTTCGGGATTTCCGCTATAATAGAAAGACACCCCGAGCGGCGCTGCCGCACCGGAACGACTGTACAAAGGAGGTGCGCTTGTGCGCAAGGTTTGGTTTGAGGACGATAATGAGATCCGTCTGCTGCGCCGCGGCAAGCGCCGCCTGCTGGATATTGTGTTCGGCCGCACGATGGTCATCGTCGTGCTGCTGCTGCTTCAGGTCGCCATCATGGCGTTCGGTGCGCACTATCTCGGCCGCTACTACCCCGCGCTGTCCGGCATCATGCATGTGCTGGCGGTCGTGCTCATCATCTATCTGGTCAACAAGCCCGGCAGCGCGACGACGAAGATCACATGGATCGTGCTCATCATGGCGCTGCCCGCGTTCGGCGTGCTGCTGTACCTGTTCGTGCAGCTCGATGTCGGCCACCGCTACGCAAACCGCCGCGTGCAGGAGAGCATCGTGAGCACCGTGCAGTATGTGCCGCGGCAGACCGAGCTCATGACGCGCCTGCGCACCGAGCTGCCCGAGGTGCACAACCTCGCCGAGTACACGCTGCGCTCCGGTGACTATCCCGTATATGAAAACACCGCCGTCACCTACTACCCCATGGGGCAGGACAAGATCGGCGCGCTGCTCGACGCGCTGCAGTCGGCCGAGCACTTTATCTTTCTCGAATACTTCATCATCGAGGAGGGCGACGTCTGGGGGTGCATCCTCAAGATCCTGGAGGAAAAGGTGCGCGCCGGCGTCGAGGTGCGCGTGCTCTATGACGGCACGTGCACGTTCTACCGCCTGCCGTACGGCTATCCCAGGCGCATGGAGGCGCTGGGCATCCGCTGCAAGATGTTCGCGCCGCTGCGCCCGTTTGTCAGCACCTATTATAATAACCGCGACCACCGCAAGATCGCCGTCATCGACGGGCGCGTCGGCTTCACCGGCGGCGTGAACCTTTCCGACGAGTATGCGAATCTGGTGCGTGTCTACGGCGTCTGGAAGGACACCGCCGTGCGGCTCGAGGGCGAGGCCGTGCGCTCGCTTACGCTCATGTTCCTGCAGATGTGGGGCATGGATGAGCGCGAGCCGGATACGGATTCCTACGGGCGGTATCTCAACGTGCCGCTGCCGCCGCTGCCGGAGGCGGGGGGCTATGTCCTGCCGTATGCCGACAGCCCGCTCGATGACGAGCGCGTCGGCGAGAGCGTCTATCTCGACATCCTCAGCCACGCCGAGCGCTATGTGCGCATCTTCACGCCGTACCTTATCCTCGATGAGACGATGGTCATGGCGCTCACGTTCGCGGCCAAGCGCGGTGTGGATGTGGAGCTCATTTTACCGCACGTGCCGGATAAAAAGTTTGCCTTTGCGCTCGCCAAGGGGCACTACCGCGAGCTGCTCGACGCCGGCGTCAAGATCTACGAGTACACGCCCGGCTTCGTGCACGCGAAGGTGTTCGTCAGCGATGACTGCAAGGCCGTCGTCGGCACGATCAATCTCGACTACCGCAGCCTGTACCTGCACTTTGAAAATGCGGTGTATCTCTATGACTGCCCGTGCATCGCGGACATCGTGGCTGACTTTGACGCCACGCGCGCCCAGTCGCAGATCGTCACGCACGGCGACCTTGCGCGCATCCCGCTGCACACGCGCATCACTTCCGCGCTGCTCAAGCTGGTAGCGCCGCTCATGTAAACGGATCACTTAAGAAAGGGGAACCTGTTATGTCCAAATGTTATCTGCTGTTTGCCGAAGGCCTGGAGGAGTGTGAGGGCCTGATCACGCTTGATATTCTCCGCCGCGCCGGCCTGGAGACGTATACGGTCTCCGTTGAGGACGCGCACACCGTCGTCGGCGCGCACGGCGTGCCCGTCACGTGCGACCGCACGCTGCCGGAGCTGCTGGCGGCGCCTCCGGAGCTGGTCGTGCTCCCGGGCGGCATGCCCGGCACGACGAATCTGGCCAAATCGCCGGCCGTGGAGACGCTCGTGCGCCGCACGCTCGAGCATGGCGGCCGCGCCGCCGCCATCTGCGCCGCGCCGAGTGTGCTCGCGCAGTACGGCCTGCTCGCCGGCCGCCGCGCCACCTGCTACCCCGGCTTTGAGGACAGATGCACCGGTGCGCAGATGGTCGATGCCGACGTCGTCACCGACGGGGCGATCACGACCGGCCGCGCCCTCGGCGCTGCGATCCCGTTCGCGCTCGAGCTCGTGCGTCTGCTCACCGATGAGCAGACCGCCGCACGCACGGCGGAGGAGATCGTCTACCGTGCGTGACGCCCGGGCAGTATGTGACGGTTGACAACGCGCGCGCGAATGCGTAAAATGGACAGCACATCATCATCGTGAGGACCCACCATGGACGAACTGAAACTCATCTTTGCCAGCAACCTCATCCGCCTGCGCACGGCCGCGGGCATGACGCAGGCAGAGCTTGGCGAACAACTGAATTATTCGGATAAGTCGATCTCCAAGTGGGAGCGCGGCGAGGCCATTCCCGATGCCGCGGTGCTCAAGCGCATGAGCGAGATCTTCGGCGTCACGGTCGATTACCTGCTCAACGAGCACGACGCGTGGCAGCCCGGACCCGAGCCCGCCGCGTGCGACCGCAGCCATCATGCCATCATCCTTGTCGCCCTCATGGGCATCGTGACGCTGGCGGTGCTGGTGTTCGTGGTGCTGTGGCTGTGGCTGGGCGCGGTGGAGTGGATCGTGTTCGCCTGCTTCGTGCCGGCGGCGGTCATCACCTTCCTCGTGCTCAACAGCGTGTTTTTCGGCGGGCGGGGCAATTTGTACGTGGTGCTCGGCCTCGTGGCGAGTGTTTTTGCCGTGGGCTACCTCGTGCTGCTGCGCTTCGGGATGAATTTCTGGCAGCTGTTTTTGATCCTCATCCCGGCGGAGGCCGTCGTTTACTTCAGCTTTCATATCCGTGCAAAGCATTGAAAACTCAGGCGTTCTATGATTTGTAGAGCGTGCCGTTCGGGGCGTAGAACAGGGGGGATCCATGTTCTACGCCCCGGTTCCGTTTTGTAGCTTGCGCAATCCCTGCTTTGCAGGTATGCTATGCGTGTATTGACAGGAACAAGACAGACAGCCCGCCCGGCGGGCAAATCAAAGGATGTAAAGGAGACCGACAACATGGCCGATTTTGTACTGAGCTGCTGCTCCACCGCCGACCTGACCAAGGAGCATTTTCAGCAGCGTGACATTTCGTATATCTGCTTCCACTACCAGCTTGACGGCGTGGACTACCCGGACGATCTGGGCGAATCGATGCCGTTTGATAAATTCTATGCCGCCATGGCAAACGGCGCGGACACGCGCACCTCACAGGTGAACATCTCGGAGTTCGTGGATTATTTCACCCCGTTTCTCGAGCAGGGCAAGGACATCCTGCATGTCTGCCTGTCCTCGGGGCTGTCGGGCGTGTCGAACTCGGCCGAGAACGCCGCGCGCATCGTGCGCGAGCGCTACCCGGAGCGCAAGATCTACATCGTCGACTCGCTCGGCGCGTCCTCGGGCTACGGCCTGCTGATGGATAAGCTCGCCGACCTGCGCGACGAGGGCATGGGCATCGACGCCGTGCGCGACTGGGCTGAGGCGCACAAGCTTGAGCTGCACCACTGGTTTTTCTCCACCGACCTGACGTTCTATGTCAGGGGCGGCCGCATCTCGAAGGTGGCCGGCGTCTTCGGCGGCCTGCTGGACATCTGCCCGCTGCTGAACATGGATAACCTCGGCCGGCTCATTCCGCGCGCCAAGATCCGCGGCAAAAAGCGCGTCATGAAGGAGATCGTCATGCGCATGGAGGAGCACGCGCAGGGCGGCCACGACTACTCCGGCAAGTGCTACATCTCCAACTCCGCGTGCTATGACGATGCGCGCGCCGTGGCAGACGAGATCGAGCGGAAGTTCCCGAAGCTCAACGGCAAGGTCGAGATCTACAGCGTCGGCACCACCATCGGCAGCCACACCGGCCCGGGCACCGTGGCCCTGTTCTTCTGGGGCGACGAGCGCAAGGACTGATTATGTGATACATCCCCCTTACCTTTTTCTCCATCCAAGCAAGAACCCCTGACCGCACGGTCAGGGGTTCTTACTTTATATGATATGACTTTGATGCTGCCCGACCGCTCAGCGCTTGGCGCGGGCGTCGGGCGGGCGCGCCCGGCCGGAGGTTATCCGGCGGGCGTGATGGATTTGAGCTTGCCGCTGTTCGTGATCTGACTGTAGGAGAACGTCAGGTGGAACGTTGCGTCCGGCTCTGCGGCGACGGCGGCGAGCTGCTCGGCCGAGCAATCGACGTGGATGACGGTGCCGGCCTTCGTCACGGTCAGCTGACCGCCGTCGTCCGTCGCGGCGTAGGCGTCGATGGTGTAATCGCCGTTGCCGGATACGCGGTTCATGCCGAGAAAGCCGCCGTAGGTCAGCAGACCCAGCACGCCGACGATCACGATCACACGAATGACGGTCATGACAGTTTTCTTCATGCGCACACCCCCTTTCGGCCAGTGTAACAGGCCGGGCGCCATTTGGCAAGTGCTGCGCGAGAATTCTCCTTTACAAGACAGCGCGTCTGGCATATACTGAGGTATCATACGCGGCGGCGCCGCGCAGCCTTCAAACGAGAGAAAGAGAAAGAGAAAAGAAACAATATGAACCTGTCCACTGTCTTTGCCAAGATGGCCATGCTGATCCTCATCATGCTGCTTGGCTACCTTTGTGCGCGCATCGGCATCACGGGGCCGGAGTTTAATAAGCGCGTGACCCCGCTGATGGTCACGGTGCTGATGCCGGCGACCATCCTCAATTCCGTGCTCGGCGCGCCGGTGTTTCAGGCCATTGAGATCGTCGATTATATCCTCGTCCTGACGGTCATGGTCGCGCTGCAGATGCTGCCGGCGTGGCTCCTGCCGCGGCTGCTGCGCACACGCGGTGAGGATGCCGGCGCGATGCGGCTGGCGACGGCGTTTGGCAACGTCGGCTTTGTGGGGCTGCCGGTCGTCGCGGCGATCTTCGGCGAGGAGATGGTCTTTTTCGCCTCCCTGTGCAACATCCCGTTTAACCTCGCGCTCTATTCCAGCAGCGCGTCGCAGCTGTCCCCGGAGGGCGGCCGCGTTCGCTGGCAGGATGTACTCAACGCGCCGGTCATCGCGACGCTGCTGTCGATCGTGCTGCTGCTTACACGTGTGCCCGTGCCCGGTGTCATCGCCGACACGATCTCGGCGGTCTCCGGCGTGACGATCCCGCTGTCGATGATCGTCATCGGCACGTCGCTCGGCGCGATCTCCGTGCTCGCGGCGCTGACGGATTGGCGTGCCTATGCCGTTGCGGCGGTGCGCCTGCTCGTGTGCCCGCTGCTGACGTGGGCGGTGCTGCGGCCGTTTGTCAGCGGCGACCTGCTCGGCATCCCGGTGCTGCTCGCGGCGTGCCCGACGGCCATGCTCGTCACGGCGCTGTGCCTGCAGTATGACCGCTCGGATGCGTTCGCGTCCAAGTGTATTTTCATCAATACGATCCTGTCCGCCGCGACGATCCCGCTGGTGATCTGGCTGCTGTTCTGAGCGGGATCGCCATGACAGGATCCATTCTGAAACAGGAGGTTATTCGCATGATCGATCCCTTGACATTCATCGCGCTGCTGCCGGCCGTCGTGCTGGTGGTGTACATCTGCCGCAAGGACCGCACGGACAAAGAGCCGCCGGCGCTGCTGGCAAAGCTGCTGGGTTTCGGTGCGCTCTCGTGTCTGCCCGCCATCGTGGTCGAGCTCATCCTCAGCGCCATCATCGAGCGGCTGAACGTGCGCAATGTTTACCTCGGCTATTTCCTCGAGGCGTTCGTCGTCGCGGGCCTGACGGAGGAGACGTGCAAGTTCCTGTTTCTGCGCACGACGTGGCGCAGCCCGGCGTTCGACTTCCAGTTCGACGCAATCGTCTATGCCGTCATGGTCGCGCTCGGCTTTGCCGCGTTCGAGAACGTGAAGTATGTCTACAGCTACGGCTTTGCGACCGGCCTTGTGCGCGCGGTCACGGCTGTGCCCGGCCACGCGATCTTCGGTGTGTTCATGGGCTATTTCTACGGCTACGCCAAGCTCTCCGACTACTGGGGGCGCGACGAGGACCGCAAGGCTTACCTTGCGCTGAGCGTCGTCGTGCCGGTGCTGATGCACGGCTGCTATGACTTTCTGGCGTTCGCACAGGAGAGCGACGGCCGCTTCACGCTGCTGTTTTATGCCTACCTGATCGCGCTGTACGTGTTCGGCATCCTGCGCGTGAACCGCTCGGCGCGTGCCGACCGCCGCGTCTCGCGCGAGACGGTGTTTGACTACTTCCGGCGCATGCAGTATCCGGTGCCGCCGCAGTACCGCGACCGGAACGACGATTTCTGGCGCTGAGCGGCAGCCGGAGCGGGTGATCCATACCGATACAAAAGGGATGCTGCCATAGGACAGCATCCCTTTTGCGGTCTGTTGTTCCCGCCGCTGGTCAGGAAAGCCGGCGGGGGCTTTTCATCTGCGCGCCTGCTTGCAGGCGGGGGCATGCGGGTTATGCGCTGTGGCGGAGCGTGCTGCTCAGGTGTTCGAATTTGCCGTCGTGCTTGTCCGTGGAGTAGAGCAGCATCGGCTCGGCGTTGAGGCCGAGCACCTCGCTCGTCGCGGCGTCCACGTAGCACTCGTAGTGCATCCATGCGGTGAACAGGTTGGCCTCATACAGGCCGTCGTGCATGGTGATGCTGGAAAACTCTACATCGCTGTCGTTGAGGTGCAGCTCGGCGAGAATGGTCCGGTATGCGCCGGCGGTGTTGATGGTATTGATGATATTTTTCATGATGTTGTCATCCTTTCTTGAATTGTGGGAGGTTTTGCTCTCTTGACCTTATGTGCCCATGATACGGGCAAATTCTAAGAAAGAAATGAGACAAAAGAAAAGAAATTTTGAACGGCGCGGGCAACATTTCTGTTGCCCGCGCCGTCGATCGCTCACAGAGTCACGGAAAATATGCTTCCTTTTCCGGGCGTGCTCTCCAGACCCACGGAGCCGCCGTGCAGCTGCACGATCTCCTTGACCATGGCGAGCCCGAGCCCGCTGCCGCCGTCCTCCCCGCGCGAGGGGTCCGCCTGCCAGAAGCGCTGCCAGACCTTGTCCTGATCCTCCGGTGCGATGCCGGGACCGTCGTCTGCGACGCGGAGCACGGCTTTGCCGTCCGCGTTTTCGTGCAGCGAGACGCGCACCCGCACCTGCTCTCCGCCGAATTTATAGGCGTTTTGCAGCAGATTGACGACCACGCGCGACATCAGTCCCGCGTTGCACGCCGCCTGAATATCGGGCTGGATGTCCAGCTCCACTTCTGCGTGTGAGCCCGGCGGCGGAGGGCACTCCTCACAGCAGGAGCAGACCAGCGCGCTCAGATCCATGCGCTTGATCGGGTATTTATCCGTCCCGTGCTCCATGCGCGTCAGCCCAAGCAGCGCCTGCACGAGCTGCGACATATGCTCGCTCTGCTGCTCGATGACGCCGACGGACTCCAGAAAGTCGTCGCGTGTGTATGCCTTGCGTTTTGCGCGGTCGCACTCGGCCAGAATGACCGTGATGGGCGTGCGCAGCTCGTGCGAGGCGTCGGATGTGAACTGCCGCTCGGTGTCGAAGGCCTTTTCCAGCCGCGCGAACATCCGGTCAAACGCCGCGCTGAGCCGGCGCATTTCGCGCGGGCCGCGCTGCATATTCAGCCGTGCGCTCAGATCCTCGCCGGCAGAGATGCCGTCCACCGCCGCGAGGATCTTTTCCACCGGGCGCATGGCCGACCACGCGATGAGCCAGCCGCCGCCGATGGTGACGGCGAGCAGGATGGGCAGCAGTGTCGCCGTGAGGACGGTGATCGTGTGCATCACGCCCGACCGGTCGTCGGAGGAAATGATGCCGCGCACCCAGAGGCCGGTCACGTCCATGTCGACATAGCTGTCATAGACGAAGTAATTCCTGCCGCCGCTGCTGACTGTGCGCACGATGTTTGGGGAAAACGCCAGGTCCGGATCGAAATCCTCCGGCAGCGCGCCGTGCAGAAGCGCGCCGTCCGTGCTGTAAAACTGGCTGTAAACGCCACCGCTGTACATGGACAGGTCGTCCCACTCGAATTTCCCGCGGTCGAATTCCACGTTCTTCACATTCTCCTGTACGACGTTGACCAGCCGCCCGGCGGGGTCGTCCGTGATGGCGTTATGATTCATCACAAGCACGAACACCAGCGTCATTGCTGCCAGCAGCAGCACCATGAGCGTGATCCACGCCGTGATCCTGACCTTGATCGACATGTCAATCCTCCCTCAGTGTCCAGCCGCTGCCCCAGACGGTGCGGATCAGCTTGGCGTCAAATCCGGTGTCCATTTTTTTGCGCAGATAGCCGATGTACACGTCCACGACATTCGTTCCGCCCTCGTAGTCAAAGTTCCAGAGGTTGTTTTCAATCATTTCGCGCGTGAGGACGATGCCCTTGTTGCGCAGCATATACTCCAGCAGCGCAAACTCCCGCGCCGTCAGGTCAATGTTTTTGCCCGCGCGCGTTACGGTTTTGGCCGAGGTGTCCATCGTGAGGTCGGCGGCTGTGAAAATGTTGGAGCGGTTGCCGGTGTACTTGCGGGTGATGGCGCGGACGACGGCCAGCAGCTCCGGAAAATGAAACGGCTTTACGAGATAATAGTCCCCGCCGCTCTCGAGCCCCTCCACACGGTCGGCAATGCTGTCGCGCGCGGTGAGAAACAGCACCGGCGCACAGATGCGCTCGCGGCGCATCTGCCGCACCGCCTCAAGTCCGTCCAGACGCGGCATCATGATGTCCATGATCATCGCGTCGTATTCGGCGGCGCGGGCGTATTCCAGCGCCTGCTCGCCGTCAAAGCAGGCGTCGACGCTGTAGCCCTCGTCCTCCAGCGCTTCGCAGATGATCTTGTTGAGGCGCTTTTCATCCTCTGCTACCAGTAGTCTCATGTGCGGCTCCCTTCGATGTCTGTATTCCCGGACAGAATAGCACGAAAAACTATGAAAAGAATAAGTTTTTGCTCTGTTTCCGATTTTTTTCACGCTTTTATTCTCGGCTGAGCAAAAGCGGGCAGCGGCCGCGCACTGCGCGCCGCCGCTGCCGGATCTTCAGTATGTATCCTCCAGAAACTGCCGGAACGCAGTCGGCAGGGAGATCTCCGTGCGCAGCTCGTCCGGCGTTGCCCAGCGGTATTGCGGCGGCATGGCCGAGCACTCGAGCGTGTAGCAGCGCATCGTCCAGACGATGTGTGTGAAGATGTGCCTGCCGTCGCGCGCGCTGCGCAGCCGCACGTCGCCGAGCCCCTGTCCGCTGGCGAATGCACCCGCCTGCCGCTCGTCGAGCAGCCCCGGCGTGTTCGGCAGCTGCCAGAGCCCGGCAAGCAATCCGCTGTCCGGTCGCCGCTCGACGGCGAGCCGGTCGCCGCAGCGCAGGCAGAATACGGTGTGCTCCTCGGCGCGCTTGGCGCGCTTCGGCGCCTTGACCGGCAGGGCGGAGGCCGTGCCGTGTGCGCGTGCGAGACACAGCGCCGCGATCGGGCAGTCCGCGCACTGTGGTGCGCGGTTCGGGCCGCAGACGGTCGCGCCGAGCTCCATGAGCGCCTGCGTGAAATCGCCGCAGTGCCCGGCGGGGTAGCACGCGCTCAGCGCCGCGGTGAGCGCCGTCTTGTGCGCGGCGTTGTCGATGGGCGTCGCGTCGTCGAGCACGCGCGCGCACACGCGCAGCACATTGCCGTCCACGGCGGCGGCCGGGCGCTCAAAGCAGATCGAGGCGATCGCCCCGGCGGTATATGGTCCGATGCCCGGCAGCGCCAGCAGACCCTCGACCGTGTCGGGCCAGACGCCGCCGCGCGCCGCGATCACGCGGGCGCATTCCTGCGCCTTGCGCGCGCGGTTGTAGTACCCCAGCCCCTCCCAGAGCTTGAGCAGCTGCGCCTCCGGCAGCGCCGCAAGCGCGAACACATCCGGCGCGGCCGCGAGAAAGCGCGCGTAATACCCGCGCACGGCCTCGACGCGCGTCTGCTGCAGCATGATCTCCGAGAGCCACACGTGGTACGGCTCGCGGTCGGCGCGCCATGGCAGCGTGCGCGCGTGCGCCTGAAACCAGTCGAGCAGCGGCTGCACCGTCTGCGATAGTCTCTGCGTGTCCATGGCTGCACCTCCCGAAAAAATCTGCGCTCATTATAGCATGGTTTGCCCTGCTGCGCAAAGAGGAGATTTGCCGCGCAGACAGGGGCCGCGCTTTCCTGCGCCGCGGCACTGGTCGAGCAGCTCGAAAATGGGATTGCCATGGTGCGTGACGCCAGGAAACACCTCAGCTCTTTCGCTTTGGCTGCCTTCCCGCATGCCCGCAAAAAAGGTCCCCGAAACATTCGTTTCGGGGACCTTCCTTATGTAGAGACAAGGAGTTTGAAATTACACGATGCCCTGAGCCATCATGGCGTCGGCGACCTTCAGGAAGCCGGCAACGTTTGCGCCGAGCATCATGTTGCCCGGCTGGCCGCACTCGACGGAAGCGTCGTAGCAGGCTTTGAAGATGCTCTTCATGATGCCGTGCAGCTTCTCGTCCACTTCCTCGAAGCTCCAGCTCATGCGCAGGGAGTTCTGGCTCATTTCCAGACCGGAGGTGGCGACGCCGCCCGCGTTGGAAGCCTTGCCCGGCGTGTAGAGCAGGCCGGCCTCGATGACCGCGCTGATGGCCTCGGGGGTCAGCGGCATATTGGCGCCTTCGAACACGGCCATAGCGCCGTTGGCGATGACGGCCTTCGCGCCCTCAACGTCCATCTCGTTCTGGGATGCGCACGGCATGGCGATGTCGCACGGCACGGTCCAGATGTCCTTGCAGCCCTCGTGGTACTCGCTGCCGGGGACTTCATCCGCGTAGACGCTGATGCGTGCGCGGCGCTTCTGCTTGATGTCGAACAGCACGTCAAGGTTGACGCCGTTGGGATCATAGATGTAGCCCTTGGAGTCGCTCATTGCGATGACCTTGCCGCCGAGCTCGGTGCACTTCTGCGCGCAGTACTGCGCGACGTTGCCGGAGCCGGACACGATGACCTTCTTGCCCTCGAAGCTGTCGTTTCTCAGGTGCTTGAGCACTTCGTCGGAGAAGTAGCAGATGCCGTAACCGGTGGCCTGCGTGCGGGCGAGAGAGCCGCCGTAGGTCAGGCCCTTACCGGTGAGGACGCCGCCCTCAAAGCGGTCGACGATCTTCTTGTACTGGCCGTACATATAGCCGATCTCGCGCGCGCCGACGCCGATGTCGCCCGCCGGAGTGTCGGTGAACTGACCGATGTGACGGTAGAGCTCGGTGATGAAGCTCTGGCAGAAGCGCATGACCTCGCCGTCGGACTTGCCGTGGGGGTCAAAGTCGGAGCCGCCCTTGCCGCCGCCCATGGGGAGGGTGGTCAGGGAGTTTTTGAGGATCTGCTCGAAGCCAAGGAACTTGACGACGGACAGGTTAACCGACGGATGGAAGCGCAGGCCGCCCTTGTAGGGGCCGATCGCGGAGTTGAACTGCACACGGTAGCCACGGTTGACCTGAACCTTGCCGTTGTCATCGACCCAGGGAACGCGGAAGATGATGATGCGCTCGGGCTCGACGAAGCGCTCCATGAGGCCGGCTTCTTCCCACTCGGGGTGCTTGTCGACGACATGCTGGAGGCTCTCAAAGACTTCATCAACGGCCTGAAGGAACTCGGGCTCGTTGGGATGATTCTTCTGAAGGTCTGCGAAGACGCGGTTCAGATAGGCGTTGTTAATCATTTTCTTACCTCTTTCTTGTTATTCACTTTGCTCTCATAAATGGCCTGAGTGGCCAGTTTCCTTCATCATGGTAACGCAAACGGAGAAAGATTGCAATATCCGTTTTCCATATAATTTCTTTCTTTTTTTGTGCAAAAAGTCAGAAAGGGCGCTTTAAATCGCTTTGTTTTCGTCAAAAAACCAACGTTCTTGCAGAGCGCAACGCACTGCCACGATTATTTTTATGCAAGTGCAGAAATTGCGCTTGACAAATTATTCTAACGAGTATAATCTAAGGCAGAAGTTATTCAAACGCATAAAAAATTTGCGGCAGAAAAGGGGTGATGCAGATGCGGCGATGTGAGGTGTGCTTTGCGCCGCTGCCGGAGTGGGCGGAGGCGTATCTATGGCCGTGTGCGCATGGCGGGCTGACGGTGTGCGCCGACTGTTTCGACGCGCTGGTGAGCGGCCTGTCGCGCAGGGAGCTGGCGCAGCGGCTGTGTGCACCGGGAGTGTGAGGGGGTGGGTAAAAGAAAAACCCGCCCACGGTGTGGACGGGCAGGCAGGTCATGTGCGGTTTTTCTTCGCGGTGTTGACGGAGGCGATGAGCATTCGCCGGATCGTGCCGCTGGCACGTCGGAGCGGGTCGATGCTGTCGAGGTCGGCAATGCCTGCACGCTGGAACAGCTCCAGCCAGTATTCCGTCTCATAACATTCCTTGAGCGCGATCTGGAGCTTGGCGATGAAGTCTGCCTTTCCGTGCGCATAACTCGCTTCACGAATGTTGGCCCCGATGGAGGTGGACGAGCGTTCGAGTTGATTCACGAGGGCGCTGTGGCTGTGTATGGTTTCGCAGAGCTGCAGCGTCTGTACGGCAAAATCCATGGACAGGTCGGTGAGCTTATTTTCAGCCATGGCGTGAACTCCTTTGATGAGATCGTGCATGCGCACGGTGAAATCTCCGGCTGTCGCCGGCAGATGAAATCCTTGCTTCGCTCGGGTGAAAGGAAATCCGTCCACCCATCGCCGCAGCGATTTCACACGCGGCGCGTATTGCATCCTGCACGACAGGATTTCACCCGCCCGCAGGACGGATTTCATTGAAAAACCGCCTTGCAAGGCAAGACGGTTTTTCTGGTGGGGGAAGATGGATTCGAACCATCGAAGGCATTGCCAGCAGATTTACAGTCTGTCCCCTTTGGCCACTCGGGAATTCCCCCATATGCAATTCGTCAGTAGGTGGAGCTGGTAGACGGACTCGAACCCCCGACCTGCTGATTACAAATCAGCTGCTCTACCAACTGAGCTATACCAGCACAACACCGGCCTATGTATCATAGCAAAACGGACTATGTTTGTCAACAAAAATTTTCGAAAAATCAAATGTTTTTGGAGGAGACGGATGCAACTGAAGGAACTTGCGGCGCAATACCGCGCCACGGGCTGCGCGCTGCGTGCGCGTGCGGCCGAACTGCGGCTGGAGCTGGCGGCGATGCCGCACTCCGGCCGCGCCCGGCGCGAGCTCTCCGAGCGGATCGCGCGGCTGGAAGAGATGGCGGGCGAGACCCTGTACACGGCGGGCTATCTCGCACATTATTATGACCCCGACAGCCGCGCGCCGTGCGCGGATTGCGTTCCGGTGCGGGGTGTGCTATACTGGCGGCATGAAACACACAGATAGAAACAGAAAGAATATCGGCAATTGCAATTGGCTGCGCCGCGCGCTGCCCGTTGTGCTCAGCGCGCTGCTGCTCTGTTCGCTGACAGGCTGCTCCGTGCGCGACCTGCACATCGGTCAGGTCGAGGTCAACACCGGCATCGCCACCGCGTGGATCACACCGGCAAAGGGTGTGGACAAATTTGCGATCGCGGCGGGGGACTTCTCCGTCCGCGACGACGGCACCGTGACCTATACCGGCACGGCCTACCGCGCGCTGCAGGGCATTGACGTGTCCACCTTCCAGCAGGAGATCGACTGGCAGGCCGTCGCGGACTCCGGCATCGACTTCGCCTTCATCCGCGCGGGCTACCGCGGCTACGGCAAGGGCGGCATCGTCGAGGACGACCGCTTCCGCCAGAACGTCGCCGGGGCGCGTGCTGCCGGGCTGCGCGTGGGGCTGTACTTCTTCTCGCAGGCGATCACGCCAGAGGAGGCGGCCGAGGAGGCGCAGTGGCTGGTCGATGCGGCACAGGATTTCCGGATCGACATGCCGCTCGTGTTCGACTGGGAGAACATCGACCCGAGCTCGGTCGCGTCCGGCGACACGGTGCGCACGGCGGAGATGACCGGCGAGGACGTTACGGCCTGTGCCGCCGCATTCTGCGCGCGGTCGAGGCCGCGGGCTACGATGCCGCCGTCTACGGCAACCGCTGGCAGGGATACTATGACTACGACTTCACGCAGCTCAGGGACTACACCTTCTGGGTGAGCGCGCCGGGCACGGCGGACGATTTTTACTATGCGCATGACTTCTGGCAGTACAGCTATCAGGGCACGGTTCCCGGCATCACCGGCCACGTCGACCGCGACCTGTGGTTCGTGCCGATCACGACGTGAGGGGGCGCGAAATGAAAAAACGGTTTTTGACCCTGCTGCTCGCGCTTGCGCTTTTGTGCTCGCTGACGCTGCCGGCGGCTGCACTGCAGACGCAGCCCGTCGAGGTCGGCAGTGCGCTGGAGCTGGCGCAGGCAATGGCGGCACCGGCGTCGCCGCACCGCGGCCTGTTTCGCGCGCGCAGCGTTGCGGCCGAGCCCACGCGCGTGATCGCCTTTGCAAGCACGCTCACCGACGGGTACGGCGCCGACCGTGTGCTGCATCTGGCGGCGTGGCGGGAATATGTGCTGGAATTTTCCGATGAGGCGGCCGCGCAGCGCGCGCTGGCGCAGCTGTGCGCAGACCCCGACGTGACGGACTGCTTCCTCGATGAGACGTTCTCGGCGGAGGAGACGCTGTCCGGCCTCTGGGACGAGACGCCCAGCTATTCCTGGGGCGGCCGCACCATGGGCTTTACGACGCTGCGCCATCAGGCGCAGCTGCTGCTCCCGGCCGGCAGCAGCGTCACGGTCGCTGTTATTGACACGGGCGCGGACTGCACGCACGCAATGCTTCAGGGGCGCGTGTCGGCCGCCAGCTATGACTTCGCCAACGCCACGGCAGACGTCACGGACATCAACGGCCACGGCACGGCCACGGCCGGGCTCGTTGCCGATCTCACGCCCGACGCGGTGGACGTGATGGTGCTGCGCGTGTATGATGACAACAATATGTCGAAGGCATCGCGCGTGCTCACGGCGCTCGAGTATGCGCTGGAAAACGGCGCGGCCGTCGTCAACCTCAGCCTCGGCTGGACGAATGCCATCGAAAAGGGCTATTCCTTTTTAAATAATGTCCTCGCGCAGGCGTATGCGTCCGGTGTGGTCGTGGTCGCGGCGGCGGGCAACCGCGGCCAGAACAATCCCACCGGCAATGCCGACGACGTCTACCCGGCCAATCAGGAGGCGGTGCTCACGGTCTCGGGCGTGAACCGCAGCCGCGCGTTTGACAGCAGCTATTCCTCCTCCGGTACGGCGGTGGACCTGTGTGCGCCGGGCTCGAGCGTCATCGTTGCGGCGCCGGGCGGCGGCACGTCCGTGCGCAGCGGCACGTCGTTTGCCGCACCGCATATCGCGGCGGCAGCGGCCTGCGTCCGGCTTGCGCAGCCGGGGCTGAGCGCTGCGGGCGTGCGCCAGATGCTCTATCGCTATGCCGATGATCTCGGCGATCCCGGCCGGGACGATGCCTACGGCTACGGCCTGCCGGTACTCACGCGGTATTTTCACGACCGGCTGTGCCCGGGGCAGCGCTTTCGCGATATGCCCGCGTCGGACATCTGGTCGCATGAGGGGCTGGACTACTGTATTGCCGCAGGGCTGATATCCGGCACGTCGGAGGTCACCGTCTCGCCGGACATGCTCGCCACGCGCGCGCAGATCGTGCAGCTGCTCTGGGCGGCAGCCGGCAGCCCGGAGACTGCGGGCACGCTGCCGTTTACCGACGTCAGCACCGACGCGTGGTTTTATCCGGCGGTGCGCTGGGCGTATCGCACGGGCCTCGTGTCCGGCACGTCGGAGACGACCTTTGACCCCGAGGCACCGATCACGCGGCAGGATTTTGCGCTCATCCTCTATACGCAGTCCGGCAGCCCGGCGATGACCGGCAGTGTGCTCAGGAACTTCCCGGACGTGGAGCAGGTTTCCGGCTATGCCTATGCTGCGCTCACGTGGGCGGTCGAGCAGGGGCTGATCAACGGCGTCGGCACGCCGGAGGGCGCGCTGCTCGCGCCGCTCGGCTATGCCAGCCGCGCACAGGTTGCGACCATCCTCATGGCCTACTGCGACCGGTAAACAGCATAAGAACAGCCCCCGCTTCCAGACGGAAGCGGGGGCTGTTCTGTTTTGCCCTTTCGTGCTCATTCCTCCGGTGCGGGCTCCTCGGTCACTTCGACCTCGATGTCCTGCGGGTCGATGACCTCCTCCGCGTCGATGGTGTGCAGATCCGGCGCGGGACGGTATTCCCGCGCGGCGGCGCGCAGCTCGTCCATCTGCGCCTCCATCTCGGCGACGTGGGCGTTGGCGTCCGTCACCTGCTGGCAGAGCTCGGCGAGGAAGGCGTCGGCCGTGTCGCGGTAGTTTTCGTAGTACAGGCGGCCGATCTCGGTGTAGGTGCGCTTGACGCGCTCGAGCTCGGCGTTGCAGTCCACGGTCAGGCGCGTCATGCGCGAGGCGTACTTGGCGCGCTCGCCCACGGTGTGCGCGGCGCCGGCGACCTTGTCGCGCACCTCATCGCTGACGGCCTTGCCGGCCACGTCGACGACCTTGTCCTTGAGGCTGCTGAGCATATCACGGTAGTCTTTCATGGATCAAAACCTCCTGATGTATGAATGGAAAGGATATTGAGAAGGTCAGGCATCCTGCTGCGCCTCGCCGCTCTCGCGGTCGACGTAGCGCGGCGGATGCCGGAGCTTGCCTGTGTAGAGCAGCGCGAGCACGACGGCGGCGGCCGCCGCCGAAACACCGGCCAGCAGCTGGCTGACACGGATGCCCGTGCCGGTGATATAGAGACTGTCGGTGCGCAGCCCCTCAATGAGCGCGCGACCGATGCCGTACCACACGGCGTAGAGCAGGATGAGCTCGCCGTCAAACCTGCGCTCGTGCTTCCGGAACCAGAAGTGCAGCATCAGAAAGCCCGCAAAGTTCCACAGGCTCTCGTACAGGAACGTCGGATGCACGTACATGGTCTCCTGGCCGGGCAGCGTCAGCCCCATGCGGGAGAAGGCCGCCGTCTCGCGGCCGAAGGCCTCGCGGTTGATGAAGTTGCCCCAGCGGCCGATGCACTGCCCGATGAGCAGACCGGGTGCGCAGACGTCCGCCATCGCGCCGAAGGGGATCTTCCGCTTCCGGCACCAGATGATGCCGGTCAGGATGCCCGCGATCACGCCGCCGTAGATGGCGAGCCCGCCCTCCCAGATCTTGAACGCGTTGAGCGGGTGCTCGCGGTAGTCGCTCCACTGGAAGATGACGTAGTACAGCCGCGCGCCGATGATGGCCAGCGGGATCATCCAGATGAGAAAATCGTAGAGCGTGTCCGGCTTGATGCCGCAGCGGCGGCAGTGCCGCGCACAGTAGAGCATCGCCAGGATGAAGCCCACGGCGATGATCGCGCCGTACCAGTAAAACGTGTGACCGAAGAGCGTGAACGACGCGCTGGGGTCAATGCTCCAGTCGCCGAGCAGGGGAAAGCTGATGGCGGCATCACGCATCATCGTCGGCATCGCCGTCACCTCCTTTCGGTGTCACGACCGAGAGCGCCAGACGCTCGGGTGCAAACGTCTCGGTCAGCCAGGCGGCGCATTCCGCCGCCGTGATCTCCGGCAGGAGCGGAAACGCGTCCATCATCTCATATCCGCCGAAGAGCCCCTCGGCCATGTCGATGCACACGCTGCGGAACTGATCCAGACCGCACAGCAGCTTGCCGTACATGGCGCGGCGTACCCGCTCGAAGGCGGCGGGGTCGAAGCCGTCGCGCGCGATGTGTGCGGCGGTCTCCCTGACGCGCGCGTACACGGCGTCGGGCTCCCTGCTCTCACCGCCGAGCACGGCCAGCGCGATCGGGCCGCAAAACTGCGCGCCGCAGGAATAGCTGCGTCCGAGCAGCCCCGCGCGGTAGAGATCGTTATAAAACGGGCTCGATCTGCCGAAGGCGGCCTGCATGGCGAGCCTGGCCGTGAGATCCTGCCGCAGGCGGTCAGCGCCCTTTTGCGCCGGACGGAACTTCGCACCCAGCAGCATCTGCGGCGCGGACACCGCGAGCTGCACGCGCATATGTACCTCGGCGGGGGTCATTTCCTCCGGCGCGCCGTGATCAGTGACCGGGACGGGGGCAAGCTCCGGCGGCAGCAGCTGCCCGGCGATGGCGGCCACGCGCCCCGGTGCAGTCTGACACACCGCGCACAGCACCATGTTCGACGGCGCGTAAAACGCACGGTGGCAGGTGTAGAGCGTTTCGGGCGTGATCTGCGCGATGCTCTCGACCGTGCCGGCCACGGCGTCGCGCGCGCCGTCGCGCGCCATCAGGCAGCGCATCAGGTTGCGCCATACGGCGCGGTTGGGGTCGTCGTCTCCCATGCGGATCTCCTGCGCGATGATGCCCTGCTCCTTGGCCACGCTCGCATCGGTGAAATACGGCGTGGACACAAAGCGCAGCAGCGTGCGCAGGTTCTCTTCAAAGTGATCCGTGCAGGAAAAATAGTATGCCGTCATGTTGGCCGACGTGAAGGCGTTCGGGCTGGCGCCGTTGCCGCAGAGCGCTGTCAGCGCGTCCGAGCCGTCGGGCATGTCGAAGAGCTTGTGCTCAAGATAGTGCGCGACGCCGGCGGGCGTGTCCGTCCACGTATCGCCCACGCGAAAGCGCCGGTCGGCCCCGCCGTAGCAGGCCGCAAGCACGGCGTAGCTGTGCTGAAAGTCGGGCTTGCAGAGTACGCGCACGCGCAGGCCGTTCGGCAGCGTCGCCGCCCAGACATTTTCGGGTCGTTCATTTGTCATCGGCAGCCGCCTCCGTTCCCTTGAGCAGATATACACAGTCGCACACGATGCCGCCGGCGGCGGACATCACGTCGTCGCGCGTGACCTCCTCCACGAGCGCGGCCATTTCCGGCGGGTCAATGTCCAGCCCCTGTACCGTGCGGTTGAGCCAGTACCACGCCAGCGTGTCGGGTGCGTCGGCCCTGGCGCGCAGACCACCGGCCGCGCTGCGGATGGCGCAGCGCAGCTCCTCGTCCGTAAAGTCACCGCTGCGCACGGCGTCGAGCTGCGCGGTGATCTCGGTGAGCGCGCGCTCGTAATGATTTGCGTCGATGCCGCTCGTCACGGTCAGAAGTCCCTTGTGCGTGTCCAGCTGCGAGCCGACGGAGTAGCACAGGCTGAGCCGCTCACGCAGGTTCAAAAACAGTTTCGACGTCACGCAGCCGCCGTAGAGCGCGTTCAGAACGAACAGTACCGGCAGGTCGGGGTCTTCCATGCATGTGCCGAGGCGATAGCCCACGGCGAGCTGCGCCTGCGCGACCGGGAGCGTCTCGGTCACATAGCGCGGCTGCTCCTCGAGCGCGTTCATGCGGATGTCCGTGCCGATGTCCTCGTCAAGCACTCCGCGCGGCATCGTGGCGAGCACATCCGTGAGGATGCGCGCAACGCGCTTTCCGTCTATGGAGCCGCAGTAGAAGATCTCCACCGGGCTCGTCGAGAGCAGGTCATGGTAGCGCATCGTCAGCTTGCGGTAGTGGATGCGCTCGGCGTCCGCCTCCTCACCGAGGCGGGGCACGGCGAAATCCTCGCAGCAGCACATATGAGTGTACAGGCGCTCGCGTGCATAGCTGCGCTTGTTGTTCACGGCCGCGCGGATGCGCGCGATCAGCTGCGTGCGCTCACTGTCGACGATGTCCGGCCGCAGCAGGCCGCCGCGCGTGTTCGGGTGCAGCAGCAGGTCGGCCACATCGGCCGCGAGCCGGGGAAATATTTCCTCGCCGAGTGCGCCGTCGTCGGCAAAATCGGCCTCGAAGCCAACGGCCTGTATTTCTCCCAGCTTGTGCACGACCGGCGTAATGTGCGCGCCGTAGAGCCCGTCGAGCTCGGCTGCGATCGCCTCCAGATCGGGCAGGCGCGTGCAGCCGCGCCGCAGCACATACGGCAGCACGGCCGTGCAGGCGGCCGTTTCGCGCCGCAGCTGCGTCAGCAGATTCACGCTCAGCCACGCGGTCTTGAATTTCTCCGTGCGCAGGGCGGTCAGCCACACGCCGGGCAGGATCTCCGTGCGGATGCGTTGCATAATTGCGCTCCTTTCCCAGATGGGTGTTTCCGTTTTTCCGGAATACATTATTATATCATGCCTTACCTATCTTGGGAATAGGGCTTCGGCCGTTTTTTGCCGATGCCGCCGCCGTCGTAGGGCTTTTCGTCCACGGTCACACCGTCCGGCCGCAGACGGATCGTGTGCAGCAGCCCGGCCCCGTCGCGCCAGCGCACGGCGCACTCCGGCCAGCCGGCCGGCAGCCGCGGCTCGGGGTAGAGCACGCCGCCGCGCAGATGCAGCCCCAGCAGCTCCTCCGCCGCGACGCGCAGATACCAGCCTGCCGCGCCGGTGTACCATGTCCAGCCGGCCGCACCGGCGTTGTCCCCGGCGGCGACATCGGCTGCGAGCACATACGGCTCGCCCTCGTAGCGCGCCGGGTCGTGCGCCGCGGGCAGCACTGCGCGCAGGATCTGCACGCCCTCGTCCGTGCGGCCCGTGCGCAGCAGCGCCATGGCCAGCCACAGCGCACCGTGGGTGTACTGCCCGCCGTTTTCGCGCAGCCCCGCGCCGTAGCTGCGCACGTAGCCCGTCTCGGGCGTGCGCCGTGTGATGGGCGGGTCAAACAGCCGCACCACGTTGTGCTCCTGGTCAAAGAGCTGCTCCACGGCGCTTGTGAGCGCGCAGTGCACGTGCGCGGGGTCGGCGTGCGTGTCAAAGGCCGCGAACGCCTGCGCGATCGCGTCGATGCGGCACTCGCCGCTTTTTTCAGAGCCGAGCGGCTGCCCGTCGTCATAGTAGCCGCGGCGATACCACGCGCCGTCCCACGCGGCCTCGGCTGCGCGCGTGCAGCGGTCGGCGGCAAGGGCGAGCTGTTCGGCCGCGTGTCCGCCGATGAGGGCGGCAAATTTCCGCGCTGTGACGGCGAAAAACCACGTCAGCCATACGCTCTCGCCGCGCCCCTGCGCGCCCACACGGTCGAAGGCGTCGTTCCAGTCGCCGGTGCCGATGTGCAGCAGGCCGTGCGCGCCCACGCCCCGCGCCAGCACGCGCATAAAGGCGCGGCGGCAGTGCTCGAGCACCGTGCCGGTCTCTGTCCCCGGCGTGAGCGGCTGGTACCGGTTGTGCTCGTTTTCCTCCAGCTCCTCGCCCGCAAGGAAGGGGTACTCCGCGCTCAGGATCTGCGTGTCGCCGGTCTTTTGCGCATACTCGCACACAGCCCACGGCAGCCACAGCAGGTCGTCCGAGATGCGCGTGCGCACGCCGTGCTCGACCCCGAAACCCGCGTGCCACCAGTGGCACACGTCCCCGGCGGAAAACTGGTGCGCGCACGCACGCCCGATCTGCTCGCGCGCGGGCTTGCTGTCGAGCAGCAGCAGATTTACCGCGTCCTGAAGTTGGTCGCGGAAGCCGAATGCGCCGCCGTTCTGGTACAGGCTCGTGCGCGCCATCAGCCGGCAGCACAGCGTCTGATATGCCGCCCAGCCGCCGAGATAGCGGTTCATGGCTTCGTCCGGCGTCGTGATCCACAGGCGCGACACCGCGCCCAGCCACCGCTCACGCACACGGTGCAGCGCGCGCACGGCCTCGTCCGGCTGCGTCAGACGCAGGAGGTTTGCGCGCGTATCGCAGCCGCACACGAGCACGCCCTGCCGCTCGACGACGCCCTCGAGCGCAAAGCAGGGGCTCAGCCCCGAGCCCGCGCGCCGGTCCATCTGCCCGCGCAGGAACGAAAACCGGTCGCACGTCCACCCCGTGAGCGGCATACCCGCCGCCGCGCAGACGCGCAGGGGCGTATCTGCGCGCGCGTTCCCGGCCGTGAACACGCCGCCGGAATACGCTGTCACCACGGCGGGGGCGTCCGCGTCGCGCCCGGCGCAGACGAGGTCGGTGTGCCACGTGATGCGCGCGCGCCCCGCGCACTCGATGAGCAGCACGCGCGCGTTCGCGTCCTCGGGCACGAACGCCGTCACGCGCACGGACATCCCGTCTACGGTGCGCTCCCACGCCGCCCAGCCGAAGCCGTATTCCACCCGCGCGTGCCCGTCGTCGTCAAAGAGCGATACCGCGCCCGTGCGCGTTGTCATGCGCAGCGTCTCCGTGCCGCGCAGCACCCACGGGTCGCACAGCCAGCGGTTGATGCGCCCGGTGTGCGCGTTGCGGTACCATAGATGCCCCGTGCCCGCGTCGGTCGCAAGAAAGCCGAAGCGCCCGTTCGTGAGCACGTTGCTCCACGCGCGCGGCGGCAGTCCGGTGAAGGCGACCGTGCCGTCGGCGTCCCAGTGCACGTCGCTGCCGGTGGGCATTGTCCGCCGGTCGCCCGGCGGGGGCAGCAGCGGCAGCGTGCAGCGTGTGTGCGCCATGCCGGGACGGATGGCCGCGGCCGCCGCCACGTCTGCAAAGGCGTCCTCCGGCACGAGGTGTACGCCGCCGGGCGCATCCAGACAGTGCGTGAGATCGAGCGCCGCGAGCGCTCCGCGCACCTTTGTGCGCGTTGGCTGGAGGTAGTCTCCGCCGTCAGAGCTGCACAGCGCGAGATCGCACCCGATGCCGAGCGCGCGCAGCAGCGCCCACTGCCGCAGCACGTGCGCCTCCGGGCGCGCGCACCAGACAGGCAGATCGCCGGAGATGCCGTGCGCCCAGAGTGCCGGGCGCTTGAGCTGCTCCGCTGCCGCATCCGGCGCGGCGGTCGCAAACAGCAGCGGTGAGATGTGCGCCATCGCGCCCTCGAGCTCTGCGTCCGTCATGCCGTACTGTGCCGCCAGCGTCCCCGGCAGCGCCGCCGCCGACTCCGGCGGCAGCACGAGCGCGCGCTGTGCCGCCGCGAACGCGTCGTCCTCGTGCGCGCCCACACCGAGCGCAAAGCGCACGCGCCACGGCGTGTCCGGCGGCGTGTGCACCGCAACGCGCACCTGCACATACCCTGCGCGCAGCCAGCCGGGGAGTGCCCCTTCGGCGCAAAAGTCCGCCTGCCGGTCGCACGCGGCGCACAGCCATGTCTCCGGCTTCCCGCCGCGCCCGAGCCGGCGCAGCAGCAGTGCATTGCGCCGCAGCACGCTCTGAAAGCCGAGCCGCGCGAACGCCGGATGGTTGACATAATCCTCCCACGGTGCGAGCACGGCCTCAAATGTGAGCCGTACCGTGCCGTCGATCCCGTCGGGGGACGAGAGCGTCAGCGCACGCACCTCGCCGTTGACACGCTCCGGTACGGTGAAGGTCTGCACGGCGGTCACGCTGTCGTGACGCGTTGAAAACTGCGCCGCGCGCACCGTAAAGCGCCACCGCGCTGCGTCGGCCGTGCCCGGCAGCAGCGGCGTGCACGTGCCGCCGGTCTCGAGCGACAGCATCGGCGCGGCGGCGGGGTCGCTGCGTGTCCCCCGGCGGCAGACGCTCAGCGCGTGCCAGCGTGCAAAGCTTTGCCCGGCCTCGGTCACGGCGAGGCAGTACGTGCCGTTGGAGAGCAGCGTGCAGCGCGGCGCCTCCGCGTCCACGCCCGTGCCCTCGACCGTGAGATCCGGCAGCGGGCGGCGGCGGGGCTTGCTGCGCTGCACCTCCGGACGCCGGCGCAGCGCCGGTGCGCCAAGCGGCAGGCGCTCGGACAGCAGGCTCATGTGCGCGCGCATGGCGGGGTCTGCCAGAAACCAGCGCTGCACCTGCCCGCCGCACAGCGCGTTGCACGCTGACAGCAGGCTCATGCCCTGATGGTGCGCCATCACGCAGTGCACGATCTGCCCGCCGCCGCCCGTGCGTGCGCGCGTGCAGTCAAGCGCCTCCCGGAAGCCATACTGCCCCGGCAGACCGCGCGCGGCGAATCTGCGCAGATCGCGCACCGCCGCGCGCGGCGCAACGGCCAGTGCGAGAAAGGCGCTGTACGGCGAGAGCACGAGCTCACGGTCCATGTCCGGCTGCATGGCCAGCGCCGCGCAGCCGTGCGCCTTGTAGCGGTAGCTCAGGGCGCTGTCGAGCGCAAAGTACGCGCTCTCCGACACGCCCCACGGCTGTCCCGTGCGCACGCGCCGCCGCTGTACGCGCAGACAGAATTTTGCGCTCTCCCACAGCAGGGAATCACGCTGCGGCGGCAAAAACAGCTCCGGCATCAGATACTCGAACACCGACCCCGACCACGATACGCAGCCGCGGTAGCGTTCATGCTGCACCTGTGCGCGGGAAAGGGCGCGCCAGTGCTCACGCGGCACGTCGCCGCGCGCCACGGCAAAGTATGACGTCAGGCGCGCCTCGCTCTCGAGCAGGTCATAATACCCCTCGGAGCGCTTGCCGCTGCCGGTGTCGATGCCGATGTGCATCAGGCGGCGCTGCGGGTCGTAGAGCAGGGCAAAGTCCATGCCGTCGCACAGCGCCTGTGCCCGCGCCGCAAGCGCGCCCTGCCCCCAGCCGCGCAGGGCGTTTGCCGCCGCGAGCAGGGCGGCGGCGCAGTTGCCGCTGTCCACCGTGGACACATACAGCGGCGGCATCGGCCGCAGCGTGCACGTGTGATACCAGTTGTAAAAGTGCCCGTTCCAGCGCGGGAGCTGCTCCATGGTCGTGAGCATCCGCTCTGCCAAAGCCAAGCCGCGCCCGTTGTCAACGCCCAGCGCGTGTGCGCCGAGCGCGGACAAGAGCGCAAAGCCCATGTTCGTCGGCGATGTGCGGTGCGCCGTGCCGGTCGGCGGCTGGGTCTGCACGTTGTCCGGCGGCAGATAGTGTTCCCCGGCGGTGCAGAACGTCTCAAAATACTGCCACGTCGCCTTTGCCCAGCCCAGCAGCTCCCGCTGCGCCGCGCGTGAAAGCTGTGCCGGTGCGTCTGCATTCGGCGCGCCGAGCGCCGCGAGCACGAACGGGGAGAGCGTCCACACGATGCCGGCTGCCAGCCCCGTCGGGCTCGGCGTGAGCACGGCCGTGAGCAGCCCGAGCGCACTCGCCGGCCAGAGTGCGCGCAGATACGCGCCCAGCCCGTCGCGCTTTGCCGCCCGCTGCGCCGCCGTCTGCCATTGCAGGAGATCCCGGTGCGAGACCGTCATGCGCCAGAGCACCGTCACGATGGCGGAGGCGTTGAGGACCGCCTCCCACGGCAGCAGGATCAGCCGCAGCACCGTCTGCACCACGGCGGCGGCGAGCCCCGGCAGAACGCTGCTGTGATAGCGCACGCGCGCGTCCGCCGGGTGCACGATCGGATGACCGAGCGCATAAATGAGCCTCTGTGCCAGCGCCAGCAGCGCGGCATATGCCGCCAGCCGCAGCCCCGGCCAGCGCAGCACGCAGCCGAGGAAGACGGCTGCCCACGTCGCCGGGGCGACGAGCGAGCGCCGCAGGCTGTCCGCCAGCCGAAACCGGTCCATCGGGTGCAGCGCCCGTGCGCGCCGGGAGAAGATCCACGGCGCGTTCTGCCAGTCGCCGCGGATCCACCGGTGCGCCCGCGCGCCCCATGCAAGCGGCGCGGCGGGGAAGGTGTCCGTGAGCTCCACGTCGCCGAGAAAGCCGCCGTGCAGGTAGGCGCCCTCGAGCGCGTCGTGGCTGAGGATGCGCTGCTCGGGCAGGGCATCGCCGCCGCAGCAGGCGAGCAGCGCGCGCACGTCGAGGATGCCCTTGCCCGAAAAGCCGCCGCGGTCGAAGCAGTCCATATACAGCTCCCCGCATACGCCGCCGTAGGGGTCGCTGCCGCCGGGACCTGCGAATACGCGCGCCCAGTCGCTCGCGCGTGCGCTCTGCAGCTCGGTGGCCATGCGCGGGTGCAGCAGACCGTAGCCGTGCGTGACCACGCCGCGCCGCGCGTCCACGACCGGGCGGTTGAGCGGGTGGAGCATTGCGCCCGCGAGCGCGCGTGCAGCGCCCGGCGTCAGGCGCGTGTCGGCGTCGAGCGTGAGCAGATACGCCGTGCCGCGCAGCGCCGCCGCATCGCCGGCGGCACAGTGCAGCGCGCCCGGCCGGTCGAGCACCAGCCGCGCCAGCTCCAGCAGTGCGCCGCGCTTGCGCTCCCACGCGCTCCATTTCCCGTCGGGCGTCTGCACCCGCTCGCGCGTGAAGAGATAAAACCGCCCGCCATAGCGTGCATTGAGCGCTTCGATCTCCGTGCGCGCCGCGTGCAGGATGGCGGGGTCGATGGGCGCGTGCTCCATGTCCGCCTCCGGCAGATCTGCCAGCAGCCCGAAAAGGAGCTGCTCGCCCGCGTCGCGGTTGCACAGTGCGTATTCCTCCAGCCGCGCGGCGAGCGTGTGCGCATCGCCGGGGCAGGTGAGCAGCGCCGCGATCACGCACAGGGTCTTTCCCTCCGGCGGGATGCCGCGCCGCAGCGCCAGCCGCGGCACGAAGCGCGGCTTCGTCACGCGCAGCAGCACCGCGTCAAGCAGACCCTTGACCACCTCCGACACCGGGATCAGCAGCAGCACCGCGCCCGACACGCTCCCGGTCGCAAAGCCCAGCAGCAGCGACAAAGCCAGCGTCCCCATAATGACGGCGGCGATGTACCACGCGCCGTCACGGCGCTTTTCCGGTGCGCCGAGCACCTCGCGCAGCAAAAACCAGCCCACGTGCCGCCGCGCACCCTCGCCGCTTTGCGCGCGCGCGAGTACGTCCTCGGCGATGTCGATCTCCGTCCGGCCGGTGCGCCGCGCAAGCTGCGCCACGGTCTGCCGGTAGCGGGTGCGTGTGGCTGCGTCCATCGCGGGGTAAACGCCTGCCGGATCGCGCGCGAGGATGCGCCCCACGCGATCGCACCGCTCGGTGAGCGCTGCCCACGCGGCCGTGCCGAGCGCACGCAGCGACGTGAAGAGTGCGGGCGCGGCAGCTCCGTCGTGTGCATAGGTGTCTGCCAGCGCACAGATTGCCGCCGCCTGCAGCCCCGGTACGAGCAGCGCAAGCTCCGCCGTCTCGAGCGGCAGCACATCCTGAAAGCCGGCGAGATATGCCTGCGCAGCCTTGGGCGTGAGCGCGTTGCCGCAGGCGCACAGCAGCCCCGCACAGCAGGCGTGCAGCACGGTCTGCGCGCCGGATGCACGCAGCGTATGCGCATGGCGCAGCGCGGCTGCGGCGTCGCTTGCGGCGGTGCGGGCAAGGGTCTGGTTGTCGCGCAGCCACGCGCCGTTCGGCGTCTCGGGCGTGACGGCTTTTGCCGCGTGTGCGAGCGTGCGTGCAGCGTGCCAGATGCTGCCGGTGTGCGCGCGGCGGCGGCCGGTCACGGTCAGGGCTTGGGCATCGCGCCGCCCCGCCTCACACAGGGCGCCGGCGTTGGTATCGGCCATGTAGATCCCTCCAAAAACGGTTTGCAGTACCAAAATGTTGCCCGCGCGGAAAAGAAACTATGCGGTGACAAGAAAAAATACTTGACACCCGCGCGGCGGTGGCGTATACTACCCATGCTGTAAAGGAAAAACGGTTTACAGCGGGGAGGGACTTGCGATGCCGGACGAGACCGTGTGGCGCACGATGCTGTTCGATTTTTACGGCGAGCTGCTCACGGAAAAGCAGCGCGAGTATTACGACCTCCATTATAATCAGGACCTCTCTCTGGCGGAGATCGCCGCCAGCAGCGGCATTTCGCGTCAGGGCGTGTGGGACAACATCCGCCGTGCGGACGCCGCGCTGCGCGATGCAGAGTCCAGGCTCGGTCTGGTGCAGCGCTTTGCCGCGCAGCGCACGGCCGCGGCCGCGCTGGAGGATACGCTCACGAAGCTGCGCGACTGTGTCGGCGGCGACGCCCGGCCGCTGGCCGAGCAGGCGCTGCGGCAGCTTCAGGATCTGAAAGGATAGATACCATGGCATTTGAATCCCTGTCGGACAAGCTGACCGAGGCGTTCAAACGCCTGCGCGGCAAGGGCCGGCTCACGGAGGCCGATGTAAAGGAGGCCATGCGTGAGGTCAAGCTCGCGCTGCTCGAGGCGGACGTGAACTTCAAGGTCGTCAAGGACTTTGTGCGCAAGGTGACCGAGCGCGCCACGGGCGCGGATGTGCTCGAGAGCCTCTCGCCCGCGCAGATGGTCATCAAGATCGTCAACGAGGAGCTCACCGCCCTCATGGGCAGCGAGAATCAGAAGCTGAACATCAGCTCCCACTCGCCGAGCGTCGTCATGCTCGTCGGCCTGCAGGGCGCAGGCAAGACGACCAACGGCGCTAAGCTCGCCGGTCTCATGCGCAAGCAGGGCAAGCGCCCGCTGCTCGTCGCGTGCGACGTGTACCGCCCCGCTGCCATCCAGCAGCTTGAGACCGTCGGCCGCCAGCTCGATATTCCTGTGTTCCAGATGGGGCAGGGCGATCCGGTCGCGATCGCCAAGGCCGGCATCGAGCACGCGAAAAAATACGGCAACGACCTTGTCTTTCTCGACACGGCCGGCCGTCTGCACATTGATGAGGCGCTCATGACCGAGCTGCAGAACATCAAGGCCGCCGTCGATCCGGCGGAGATCCTGCTCGTCATCGACGCGATGATCGGTCAGGACGCGGTCGCGACCGCGCAGGCCTTTGACGATGCGCTCGACATCACCGGCGTCATGCTCACCAAACTCGACGGTGACGCCCGCGGCGGCGCGGCGCTGTCGATCAAGGCGCTGACCGGCAAGCCCATCAAGTTCGCCGGCATCGGCGAGAAGCTCGACCAGATCGAGCCCTTCCACCCCGACCGCATGGCCGGGCGCATCCTCGGCATGGGCGATGTGCTCACGCTCATCGAAAAGGCCGAGCAGAACCTCGACCAGAAAAAGGCCGAGGAGATGGCGGAGCGTCTGCGGCAAAACCGCTTCACGCTCACCGATTACTATGACCAGCTCCAGCAGCTCAAGGGCATGGGTTCCTTGCAGGATATCGCCGGCATGATCCCCGGCATGGACGCCAAGGCGCTCTCGGGCGCGAACGTCGACGAGAAGGCTATGGGCCGCATCGAGGCGATCATCCAGTCCATGACCCCCGGCGAGCGCGACAACCCGGGCATCCTCAACTCCAGCCGCAAAAAGCGCATCGCGGCGGGCGCGGGTACGAGCGTGGTCGAGATCAATAAGCTGCTCAAGCAGTTTGATCTCATGCAGCAGCTGGTGCGCCAGATGTCCGGCAACAGCAAGGCCATGAAGCGCATGAAGCGCGGCGGCCGCGGCGGTCTCGGCGGTCTGGGCAATCTGTTCGGCGGTGGCGGCGGTGGCCGTCCCTTCGGATTCTGAAACCGATTCCATGCTCCCGCAGGGGGCTGGAGATACAGAGATTATTGATGGAGGTGAAGATACATGGTCAAGATCAGACTTCGCAGAATGGGCGCTAAGAAGGCTCCCTTTTACCGCATCGTGGTGGCGGATTCCCGTTTCGCACGTGACGGCAGATGCATTGAGGAGATCGGCACTTACGATCCGCTGAGCGCAGACAAGAAGATCGTCGTCGACGCCGAGCGCGCCAACTACTGGCTCGCCAACGGTGCACAGCCGACGGATACCGTTCGTGTGCTGCTCAAGAAGGCCCTCGCAGCCGAATAAGGAGAGACCCCAAAGATGAAAGAACTTCTGACCTATATTGTGCAGAACCTCGTGGAAAAACCGGACGAGGTCTCTGTGACCGAGCGCGAGGCCAACGGCGAGACCGTGTTTGAAGTGCGCGTCGCCGACGGCGATATGGGCAAGGTCATCGGCCGTCAGGGACGGATCGTCAAAGAGATCCGCATCCTGATGAAGGCTGTCGCCCAGAGAAAGGGCAAGAAAGTCTCCGTGGAGATCATGGATTGACGCAGGAAACGCGCTGCACCCGTGCAGTGCGTTTTTTGCACCTACACCCAAAAAGGGGGCAACGAATATGCAAAAACCGTATCTGGAGGCAGGAAAGATCGTCAACACGCACGGTGTGCGCGGCGAGGTGCGCATCCAGCCGTGGGCGGATGACGCGGCGTTCCTGCTCGGCTTCCGGACGTTTTATATCGACGGCGCACCCGTGCACGTCGCGCACAGCCGCGTGCACAAGGGGATGCTCGTCGTCAAGTTTGCGGACTATGACGATGTCAACGCCGCCATGACGCTCAAAAACCGCGTCGTGTCCATCGCGCGCGCGGATGTCACGCTGCCGGACGGGCAGTATTTTCAGCAGGATCTGATCGGCATCGCCGTCGAGACCGATGCGGGCGAGCCGCTCGGCACGCTGCGCGAGATCCTCGACCTGCCGCGCGGCAGCGTCTATGTCGTGCAGGGTGCGCGTGAGGTGCTCATCCCCGACCGGCCGGAGTTCGTGTGCAGCATCGACCCGGCTGCCGGGCGCATGGTCGTGCACCTGATCGAAGGGATGTGAGCGCGTGCGCATCGACATTCTCACGCTCTTTCCCGACACCATGCGCGCCATGCTCGGTGAGAGCATCCTCGGCCGGGCGCAGGCGCGCGGCCTGCTCGACATCCGCTGTCATCAGATCCGCGACTATACCGAAAACCGCCAGAAGCAGGTCGACGACTATCCGTATGGCGGCGGCTGGGGTCAGGTCATGATGGCGCAGCCGCTCAAAAGCTGCCTCGACGCGGCGCTTGCGGATTCCGCCGTGCCCGCGCCGCGCCGCCGCGTGATCTATCTCTCCCCGCAGGGGCAGACGTTTACGCAGGCGAAGGCGCGCCAGCTCAAGGCCGACTATGACCAGCTCGTGCTCGTCTGCGGCCATTATGAGGGCGTGGACGAGCGCTTCATCGAGGCGTGCGTGGACGAGGAGCTGTCCATCGGCGACTTTGTGCTCACAGGCGGTGAGCTCGGCGCGATGGTCGTCACGGACTGTGTTTGCCGCATGGTGCCGGGCGTGCTGTCGGACACCGAGTGCTACACCGGCGAGAGCCATTGGGCGGGCCGGCTCGAGTACCCGCAGTATACCCGTCCCGAGACGTGGGAGGGGCGCACCGTGCCCGAGGTGCTGCGCGGCGGCAATCACGCCGAAATTGAAGCGTGGCGCACGCGGCAGAGTCTGGAGCGCACGCTCGTAAAGCGGCCGGACCTCTTTCGGGAAACACCGCCCACGCCGGCCGAGCAGCGCCTGCTCGATAAGATCCGGCGCGACCGCAGCCGCCCGCAGCTCACAGAGCCGCCCGTCTGCCGTGCCGCGGCGGAGGACGACCTGCCCGCCATCCTCGCCATCGCGCAGCAGGCGCGCAACTACCTGCGCCGCCACCGCGTCGACCAGTGGCAGGGCGAGTACCCGAATGCGGACACGTTCCGCGCCGACATCGCGGCCGGGACGTGCCATGTGCTCACGTATCAGGGCGCTGTCGCCGCCATGTTCACGCTCACCTTCACGCCGGAGCCCGCCTATGACGCGCTCACGGACGGGCGCTGGCGCTCGGACCGTGACCATGCCGCCGTGTTGCACCGCAACGTCGTTGCGGCCGATTGGCGCGGCACGGGCATGGCCGACCATCTCATGCAGGCGGCGGAGCAGCTCGCGCGTGAGGGTGGGGCGCACGCCGTCCGCGTCGATACGCACCGACACAACGGCGCGCAGAAAAAGCTCCTCGAGCGCCACGGCTACCGCTTCTGCGGCAACATCCTGTGTGATGAGCCGGGGCACGATCCGCGCCGTCAGGCGTTTGAGAAGCTGCTGAAGTGAGGTGCGTATGGAGCTGACGAATCCTGCGGACATCCGCGCGCTGCTCGCGCGGCATGATTTCCGCTTTTCCAAGTCCATGGGGCAGAATTTTCTGACGGCCGCATGGGTCCCGTCCGACATTGCCGACGCCTCCGGCGCGGACGCGCACACCGGCGTGCTCGAGGTCGGCCCCGGCATCGGCTGCCTGACCGAGCAGCTCGCGCAGCGCGCGGCCAAGGTCGTCTCGGTCGAGCTGGACGAGCGGCTGCGCCCCGTGCTGGCCGAGACGCTCGCCGCCTATCCGAATGTGGAGATCGTCTTTGGCGACGTGCTCGCGCTCGATCTGCGGCAGCTCGCGGCGGAGCGTTTTCCGGGGCTGCGCCCGGTCGTGTGCGCAAACCTGCCGTATAATGTCACGACGCCGCTGATCACGGCGTTTCTCACCGCCGGATGCTTCGACACCGTCACGGTCATGATCCAGCGCGAGGCCGCACACCGGCTCTGCGCCCGGCCGGGAACGGCGGATTACGGTCTGCTGACCGTGCTGACTGCGTGGTATGCCGAGCTTGAGCTGCTGTTCGATGTGCCGCCGCACTGCTTCGTCCCCGCGCCGAAGGTCACGAGCACCGTCGTGCGGCTGCGTATGCGCAGCACACCGCCCGCGGACGTGCAGGATGAAGCGCTGCTGTTCGCCGTCGTGCGCGCGGCGTTCAGCCAGCGCCGCAAGACGCTCATCAATGCGCTCGCGGCCGGCGTTCCCGGCTGCGACAAGGCGCGCGCCGCCGCGGCGGTCGCCGCCTGCGGCTTCGATGCGCGTGTGCGCGGTGAGACGCTCGGGCTGGCGCAGTTTGCCGCGCTGAGCAATGCGCTGCGTGCGGAGCTTGGTTGACATAATGAAAACAAATCAGGGCGTCCCATCGCGGGACGCCCTGATTTTTTCATGTATAATTTTCCGCTTCGGTTTACATAACGAAATGCAGTAAGGCTTTCTCCACATACCGCCGGATGCGCGCGCATACTGTGGTAGCAAACGCAGTAGGAGGGGAGCGCCATGCCATATGAGGACAAAAAGGCCGTGCCGCAGCGCCGGCCGCACGCGGTCACGCTCGACGAGCGCAGCCATCTGACCGTCACGGGGGTGGACGAGGTCGTGCGCTTTGATGACACGGAGGTGTCCATGCGCACGTCGCGCGGGATGCTCACCGTGCACGGTGAGGGGCTGCGCGTCGGACGGCTTGCGATCGACACGGGGGAGCTTGCGATCGACGGTGCGTTTGACGCGCTCGATTACACGGAGGAGACGGTGGCCGGCGGCGGTTTCTGGTCGCGCCTGTTCGGGGGATGAAGCTGCCGCTGCTCGGTCAGCTTGCGCAGCTCATGCTCGGGCTTGGGCTCGGCGCGGCGCTCGGGCTGGCGTTCGACGTGCTGCGCGTGCCGCGCCGCCATGCGCGCAGCGCGGTTTTCCGCGCGCTGTTCGACGGCGCGTTTTGCCTGCTTGTGCTCGGGAGCGTGTTCCTGCTTGGCATGACGGCCGGCGACGGGCAGGTGCGCCTGTTTCTGTTCGCGGCCATCGCCGGCGGCTGGACGTGCTACTTTCTCTGGCTCAGTGGGCACATTTTCCCGCAGCTGGAGCGATTTGGACGTCTGTGCGCGCGAAAAATGCGCCAGATCACGGCTCCGGGAAGAAAATTCATAAAAAAAGTTCTGTTTTTTGCAAAAAAACACTTCCAATCTCGCCGCAGATGTTTTAGAATAGACTGTATTACTGGACGCAGATACGATCCGGGGGGAGGTACTGCCGACCGTGAAATTCAAGAAGGCAAGCATATTTACCAAACTGGTCATCGCGGCGCTGATGGTGTACGCACTCATCAGTCTGGTCGTGGTGCATCAGCGCACAGCACAGCTTCAGGACCGCGCCGCGGCACTGCAGCAGCAGGTGTCCGAGATGACCCAGTCCAATGCCGAGCTGCAATATCAGATCGACCACAGCGACGACGATGACATGCGCGAATCGGTCGCGCGGGAAAAACTCGGTCTGGTCAAGCCCGGTGAGAAGATTTTTTACGACACGAGTGATTGAGCAAGGAGAAACGAACCGTATGCAGGTGGAAGTCGGAGCAGTTGTGGAAGGTACCGTCACCGGTATCACGAAGTTTGGCGCGTTTGTGAGTCTGCCGGACGGCAAGAGCGGTCTGGTGCACATATCCGAGATCGCCAACACCTACGTCAGCGACGTCAATGAGTTTTTGAAGCTGGGCGACAAGGTGAAGGTGCGCGTGCTGGCCGTGACGCCGGACGGGAAGATCAACCTGTCCATCAAGAAGGCGGAGGAAGCGCCCGCCCGTCCGAACAACCGCCCGATGAACGGCGGCCGTCCCGGCGGCAGCCGCCCCAATAACGGCGGCGCACCGCGCGCTGCGCGCCCCAACCGTCCGGCTCAGCCGGCGGGGCAGGTCAGCGGCCCGAGCGGGGATGCCGCGTTCGAGGACCGGCTCAAGCAGTTCATGCAGGAGTCGGACAGCCGCATGGCCGGAAACCGTCTCTATAACGACCGTTCGCGCGGCCGCCGCCGCGGCGGAAACGGACGCGGTTAAATCCCGCGCCGGAGCGCTAATACATGAAATATGAAGGCTCCTCCGTATGCAGCAGACATACGGAGGAGCTTTTTTGTGCTTTGAACGCTTTGTTCCCGAAGGCTTTGTCTTGCCTCACTGACACCGGTGTAGTATGATCGTGTTCAGATCTGCGGTCACAGAGGCTGACCGTTTCCCATCTGTACCCGGGAGGCATGCATTGTGGAAGTTTATCTGAGTGAGCACATCGCGCCGTCGGCGTATGCAAGACTGGCGCGCCATTTTGAGATCGTGGACAATTTCGACCATCCCGAGCGGCTCGCCGCCATGGTCATCCGCCGCGCGGTCGTGCCGCGCGCGGTCATCGCGCACGCGCCGAATCTGAAGGTCATCGCCATGCACGGCGTCAGCCGCGACACGATCGACACCGCTGCTGCCGCCGAGTTCGGCGTGCCGGTGCCGAATGTGCCGGGCCTCGGCGCACCGGCTGTCGCGGAGCTGGCCGTGGCGGAGCTGCTGGCGCTCAACCGGCAGCTGAAATTTGTCAACAACGGCCTGTGCGCCGGACGCTTCGACCACTTCGGCGCGGAGGAATTCGTCTGCCATGAGATGACCGGCCGCACGCTTGGCCTTGTCGGCACGGGCAACATCGCCCACCGCGTGGCGGACATTCTGCGCGCGGCGTTCGATGTGCGCGTCCTGTGTTGGAATCCGCGCCGCACGGCCGCCGAATGTGCCGCGTGGGGCTACGAGCAGGTCGAGACCCTGCCGGAGCTTTTCTGGCGCTCGGACTTCGTGAACGTGAGCATCACGCTCTGCGATGCCACGCGCGATCTCATCAACGCGCCGGTGTTCGCCGCGGCGAATCCGGAGCTGCTGCTCGTCAACACCTCACGCGGCGGCATCGTCAACGAGCACGATCTCTACGTCGCGCTCACCACGGGGCAGATCCGCGCTGCGGCGAGCGACGTGTTCGCGCACGAGCCGCCGGCGAGCGATGATCCGCTCAGCCATCTGGACAATTTCATCGCCACCTTCCACATCGGCGGCAGCACATACGAGTCGCTCGAGCGCGTGAGCAACCGCGCCGTGGACTATGTGTTCCAATATACCGGCGTCGCAGAGCGGTGAGGCTGTCGGCGCTTCCGGGAGCGGGCAAACACTATAAAAAACACCCGAGGCCGCAGCCTCGGGTGTCGGGATATTCCATCGTCAGATGGGCATGGTCAGCGAGTTTGCAATTTCCTGCACGATGGCCTGCGCCTTATACTCCTTGCAGATGCCAAGGATCTCCGCAGCCAGTTCCAGAGCGCCATACAGCATATTCCTTTACCCCTTTCATAGATTTCCGCCGCCGTCCCACACAACAGACGGCACCGGATGGTTGGTATTGCCGGTTACAGGAATATTTTATCGATAAAAATGCGGATTTACAACGGACAAACATCGCTGGATGTAACAAAATGATAGAATTTGTTGTGAATTTCGTCACAAATCGTTACGAAACGGCCGCGCTTCTTGTACAATAACGACAATCTGCAGCTTTCTGCACAGAGTAGCCCGCGCAGCACAAAGCGCCCGAAGCTTTCGCTTCGGGCGCGTCCATTTTCCAAAAACCTCGCAGCCTTTCACCAACGGGGCGGCGAAAGAAAAACCAATCATTTTCTCAGGCGACGTGTGCGGCTGAGAAAATACCGCTCGGCCTGCAAACGTGCGAGCTGGCCGCCCGAGGCGGACAGCGCGTGCGCTGCAGTCAGGCCGCAAAGCCCTTGTCAAAAAGGAATACTTTTTGACAGGCTCAAAGCGCCCGAAGCTTTCGCTTCGGGCGCTCCTTTGGTTTACAGGTTACACGGACATCCAGCCGGGCAGTGCGTTGGCGATCGCGTCCACGATTTCCTTTGCCTTTTCTTCGCCGCAGCGCTCAAGGATGTCGGAGGCGAGGTCGAGGCCGATATGGATGGGTCCTCTGAATTCGGTCATGTTACTTTACCCCTTTCGTCAGATTTCCGCCGCCGTCCCACACAACAGACGGCACCGGATGGTTGGTATTGCCGGTTACAGGTAATACTGTAACGGAAAAAGTGTCAAAACGCAAGTGACAAATCTTGTAGAGCGTAACACTTTGAACATTTTCGTCCAATTTTCCGAAACCGATTTGTTTCTGGTTGAAATATCTCAACCAGCACCGCGTAATCCGACAAAATGTTGCATAATTGCGCACCGGTCGACGGCCTTCACAGGGCGAAACGGCATTATGGAAACCGGTTCTCCACATTACCAACAGACTTTTCAACACAAACGGGGTGCAATTAACGATGTTATGTTAACTACGGATTGGTTTTCCCATTTTTCGGTGCTGTTCTTCCCTGCGCGCACAAGTGTACGGCGAAGCGGCATCCTGCTGCGCTTTTGCCTTGCACGCGCCCAGACCCGCCGCCGTCTGTTCTGCGTTCTGTAAGTGCACAAAACCCCGGGAGCAGAACGCTCCCGGGGCAGGTGTATGGCTTTTGCGGGCCGGCGGTGCGTCGGTCACAGGCCGGTGAGGCGGCAGTAGCGCATCATGATGGCTGCGATCTGCGCGCGTGTGGCACCGCCGCTCGGGGCCAGATAGTCGGCGCCGTTGCTCGCGATGCCGGAGATGAGACCGTTGCCGACGGCCCAGCTCATGGCGGCGTATGCCCAGTTGGAGACGCTGGCGGCATCGGGGAAGCCGTTGAGGGATGCTGCGCCGCCGAGGTAGGCCGGCGCATACTTTTCGGTGTAGCCGTAGAGGAGAACGGCCATCTGCTCGCGGGTGATGAGGCCGTCGGGCGCGAAGGTCGTCGTGCTCATACCGGCGACGATGTCTTTGTCGTAGCCCCAGGCGACGGCGTTGTAGTACCATGTGCTGGGCCTGACATCCGTGAACGGCACGTAATATTTGCTGTAGTCGGTCGTGTCGCCGGAGAGGTTATAGAGGATCATCACGATCTGTGCGCGCGTGCTGACCGTGTCGGGCGAGAACGTCGTCGCGTCGAAGCCGCTCATCAGACCGTGGCGCACGCAGTAGTCGATGCCCTCGTGCGCCCAGTTGGACGGGGCGGGCACATCGCGGAAACGGAAGCTCGGGCACGCGGCGCCGCCCGGACAGACCGCAGAGCCGGTGGCGGGGATGATCTCGGTTCTGGTCTGGCCGCAGACGGTGCAGGTGTAGGTGCGGACGCCGGGCGTGGTCTCCGTCGGCGCGACGGTCACGGTGCCCTCGTCCCAGACGTGGGTGTGCGGGCCGGTGGCGGGGATGACCTCGGTCTTGGTCTGGCCGCAGACGGTGCAGGTATAGGTCATGGTGCCGGGGTCGGTCTCGGTCGGCTCCGTGGTCACGGTGCCGCTGTCCCACTTATGGCCGAGCGCGGGCTTGCTGTTGCGCTTTTCGGTCGCGCCGCAGTCTCTGCAGGTGTAGAGGTCATAGCCTGCCTCCGTGCAGCTGGGTGCGACGTTCTTGGTGAAAACGAAAGTGTGCGCACCCGTAGCGGGGATGACCTCGGTCTTGGTCTGGCTGCAGACGGCGCAGGTGAACGTGCGCACGCCGGGGGTGGTCTCGGTCGGCTCGGTGGTCACGGTGCCGTTGTCCCACGTGTGCGCGCCGGTGGCGGGGATGACCTCGGTCGCGATGACCTCGCCGCAGTTGGAGCAGATGGTGTCGATGCGGCCGTCGGCCCCGCAGGTGGCGGGCACGGTATTTTCCGTCGTGCCGTAGCCGGTGTGCAGGCACGCGCCCTTGCTGCTGACCTTGTAGCCCTGCCATGTGCCGTCGGTATCAAACGTCCAGCCGTAGACCGGGTCGGGGTTGTAGTGGATGGTGACGATGCCGGGCTCAAAGCTGTGCTCGGCCGCGCCGCCGGGCTGGACCGTCGGGGGCGCGCCGTAGCAGCGCACGTCTTTGAGTGCCTTACAGCCGGTGAAGGCATTGTGGCCGACGCTCGTCACGGTGCCGGGTATCTTCATATCCGCCAGCGCGGTGCAGTCCTGGAAGCAGGCGTCGGGGACGGCGGTCACGCCGCCGGGCAGTGTCACGTCCGTCAGCGCGATGCAGCCGTTGAAGGCGGAGTTGCCGAGCGCCGTCACGGCCGCGGGGATGGGCGCCTTGGTGAGCGACTTGCAGCCCTCAAACGCGCGCTCGCCGATGGCGGTCACCTCGCCCTTATAGTCGACGGTCAGCAGCTTCGTGCAGTCGTTAAAGCATTTGTCGGGCACGGCGGTAATGGCGGCCGGCAGGGTCATGCCGCTGAGACTCGCGCAGGCGTCAAATGCGCCGCGGCCGAGGGTCTGCAGCCCGTCGGGCAGCGAGACGGCGGTGAAACTGTTGCCGGCGAGACCGAAATCGCCGATGGCGGTCACGGCCTTGGGCAGGGAGATGCCCTTGAGCTTCGCGCACAGGGCGATGCCGTAGCGGCCGATGCTCGTCACGCTGTCAGGCAGCGTGATCTGCGTGGCGGCCGGCAGGCAGAACAGCGCATAGTTGCTCACGTTCGTGACGCCGTCCTTGATGACGATCTTCTTGAGGTCGCCGATGGGGTCAATCTTAATACCATTTAGATTTAAGCCACCAATTCCGGCTTTAATCATGCCAAGGGCTTTGTAGTTCCACCACGGCGCAAGATTGCCGTTGGGGAAGTCGAAGTCTGGCATGGCCCCGGTGCCGGAGATGGTCAGCGTCTTTCCGTCAAGCAGAGAGTCCTTCACTTCCCAGTGCAGGCAGTTGTTCACACCGAAGTCGCCCTCTGTGGCGGCAGCGGTGAAGCTTTCAAAAATGGCTTCCGTATCGAGATCCGGGATCTCAAACTCCTCCTTGAACTGCTCGATCTTCTCTTTGATGAGTTTTTCGATGATTTCCTTCTTTTTTGCCTCAATGTCTTCAAAGATGCCGGCTGATGCGTTCACGGTCAGGCCGGAGAACAGTCCCACGACCAGAACGAGACACAGCGCCAGCGAGAGCAGGCGTTTTTTCATAGTTTCTTCCTCCTTGCGGTAATGTTCCTGTGTGCAACGGGAATATCTCACTGTTGAAAATATAGCATACTTCCGGCAAAGTGTGCAATGGATAGGACGCAAAAACCGACGGATTTGTTACGAAACCACAAATCTGAGCAAGAATTTTACACGTTTTTTTGCCTGTGAACGCTTTCGGGCTGTTGCAATGGCGGGGCGCGTCCTGTATACTTGCTCTGTAGACATGTTTTTTGAAGTGTCGGATCCAGGAGGGAGGAACCATATGAAAAAACGAGTGTTGTCGCTGCTGCTGTGCTTTGTGCTCGCGGCGGGACTGCTGAGCGTGTGTGCTCCGCCGGCGCAGGCGGGCACGATCGCGGACGCTTTTGAACTGTTTATCAAGCAGCCCGGTCAGATCAAAAAGCTCTTCGGCCGTGAGGTCGCCCACGGTGACTGCGGCCCCGCCGGGGACGAGGCGAGCGTACATTATAAGATCTACGAAGTCACGAACCCCACCGTTGTGCAGGACAACCCCTTCCTGCAGCAGATCTGGCAGATCCATGATTACCGCGAGGACGCGCAGTATTACGGCTTGTACATCTTCGGCGACGGGAAAATGGCGGACTACACGGACAAGGACGGGATGAAAGCGCCGTGGATGGGCAACGTGGAGGTCACGGAGTATAACGACAAGGGACAGGTCCTCGGCACGACGGTCGTGGAAAACCTCGGTGAGGAGTATCTCGCGCTGGCCTACATCGCCGACGGCACCGATGAGGAGTGGGACGGCCGCACCGAGCGCTGCTCCGGCGTCACGAATGTCGGCGCGTATGCGTTCAAGGACTGCCGCTATCTCACGTGCATGTTCCTCAATGACGACATCACCACCATCAGCGAGCGCGCATTTTATAAAGACGAGTACCTCTCGGCCATCAATATGCCGCGCAAGCTCGAGCTCATCGACAAGTACGCCTTCTACGGCTGCGACACGCTCACCTTCGTGCGCGCGCGCAACTGCAGCCGCCTCAAGCGCATCGAGGATCATGCGTTTTACAGCTGCACCACGCTCGCCGAGCTGCGCCTGCCGGAAGGCCTGACGTACATCGGCCCGTGGGCCTTCGCGTGGGACCGTATCCTCGGTCAGGAGGATACGACGCTCGGCCTGCCGTCGAGCCTGCAGACGATCAGCACGGGTGCGTTCGCGTTCGTCAACCACCACAAGAACCTCAACATTCCGGCCAACGTCACGCGCATCGGTGACTACGCGTTCATGTGCGATTATTATATGAACAACCTCACCTTCAGCCCCGGTGACAAGCCCCTCACGATCGGCAAGGCCGCGTTTGCCGGCGATAACCACATGAAGTCCGTCGATCTCTCCAACCGCGTCGCGCAGATCGACAAGTGCGCCTTTGCCGGCTGCGAGCTGCTCGAGGAGGCCTACTTCGGCGACAGGATCGACACGATTCAGGCCCGCGCCTTCACCAGTGTGGACGCCGCGCTGCAGCTCGCCATCAAGACTGTCCTCAACGGGATTCTCGACCCGGACAATCCGGATGGGAACGAAGAGCACGCGGATGATATTGCTGCGGGCCTGACCCAGATCGCAAAGATCACGCAGCTCAAGCGCGCCATCTTCAAGAACGACCCCGCCAAGAGCATCTACGCCGCGGCGGACTCCAACCGCTCCTTCCCGGATGACTGCGTGGTCTATTACCCGCAGGGCAGCTACACGTGGCTTGCCGAGCTCAAGGACGACGGCACATGGCAGGGCTACAAGACCGACTTCTGGCACGGCGACCACATCGCCGCGTTCACGGACACGGTCGTCGCACCCACCTGCACGGAGCAGGGCTACACGCACCACGTCTGCACGGTGAAGGGCTGCACCTATGCCCCCGTGGACGACACGTTTGTGGAAGCGGCCGGCCACAAGTGGGCGCTGACGACGACGCTCCCGCCCACCTGCACCGAAAAGGGCACGCAGTTTTATAAGTGCTCGGTCTGCGGCGCGACCCGCACCGAGAAGATCGCTCCGCTCGGCCATGACCTGAGCCGCTGCGACCTCGTCCCGGACGCCACCTGCACGCAGCCCGGCCGCGCCGTTGGCACGTGCGCGCGCTGCGACGTGAAGATCGATGAGGTCATCCCCGCCAAGGGGCATGACTACAGCTACGCCGAGACCAGCGTCGCGCCCACCTGTACCGAGCCCGGCCACTACAAGGGCACCTGCCCCACCTGCGGCAAGGACTATGACGATGTCGTTCCCGCCCTCGGGCACGACTGGGGCGAGTGGGTCACGTCGATCGAGCCGACCGTCTCGACCGTCGGCTACCGCTATCATGTCTGCAACCGCGACGGCTGCGGCTACCGCGAGGGGGAGGATATCCCGAAGCTGCACACCCACATATGGGACGACGGTGTCGTGACGCAAAAGCCCACTGCGGCCGAGCCCGGCGTCAGGACCTATACCTGCACCGTCTGCGGTCAGACCAGGACGGAGACCATCCCCGCAACCGGCGTGCCGGAGACCTGCAACGGCGGCCCGGCCTGCCCGGGCTACGCCTTCCGCGATATGCCCGCGCCGAGCATCTGGTCGCACGCGGGGCTGGATTACTGCATCGATCATGGCTACATTGCCGGCACGTCGGCAACGACCGTCACGCCGGACGGCGAATGCACGCGCGCCATGATCGTGAGCATCCTCTACCGCGTGCAGGGCGAGCCCGCGAAGGTCAACGGTTATGAGCTCAAAAAGCTCGCGGCGCCGTTTGACGACGTGGAGCGCGGCCGCTGGTATACCGACGCCATCTGGTGGGCGAAGCTCACGGGCGTCGTCTCCGGCATGAGCCCGAGCACCTTTGCGCCCGACGATCCGATCACGCGCGCGCAGCTTGCGGTCATCCTCTATAACTACACCAAGCAGTTTGCGCCCGAGAGCCTGACGGAGACGGGCTCGCTCACCGGCTTCCCGGATGCGGGCAGCGTCCCGTCGTGGGCGCGCACGGCGATGGCGTGGGCCGTCGGCAACGGTCTGATCTCCGGCGTCGGTGAAAACGGCGTCTCGTACCTCAGGCCGGAGGGCTGCGCCACGCGTGCGCAGGTCGCGACCATTCTCATGAACTATGACAAGGCGCTGGGCTGAGGCGCATTCAATACCGATAGAAATAAATAGAAACAAAAACAGCTCCGGAAGCGTCTACCGCTTCCGGAGCTGTTTGAGACTGTCAAAAAAGTACTACTTTTTTGACAAAGAGATTTGCGGCCTGACTGCAGCGCACGCGCTGTCCGCCGAGGCGGACAGCGCGCACGTTTGCAGGCCGAGAAGTATTTTCTTCGCCGCACATGTCGCCGAAGAAAATGATGGGACTTTCTTTGCGCCTGCGGGCGCAAACTCTACGAGGTTCTTTAACATGCTGAGCAGCTCCGGAAGCATCAACTGCTTCCGGAGCTGTTTGCCGCCTGTGAAGTTTACATAATTCAAAATTGTTTTATTTAAGCTGCGTAGATACTGCGATTTTCGTTCTTTTGATTTACATAATCATTATCCTTTCCTGCCGCGCAGCATCGACGCGATCGTCACGGCGCTGTATCCGCTCTGCTGCCAGAGGTCGCCGGGCACCGTGCCGCCGTTGCGCAAAATGAGCGCGATCTGGCGCCGCGCATCGCTGCGCGCGGCCGTCTGTGCCTTGTCGCGCGCGGCCTTTTCCTTTTCGGCTGCGGTCTGCTCGGCCTTGGCTTTCTTGTCGGCGGCGGCCTTGGCGTCGGCGAGGGCCTTCGCCTGCTGCTGCAGCTTGCTGTCCGCGCGGTCGTAGGCGGCGTCGTCCATGTCGAGCAGCGCCGCGATCTGCGCCTTCGTCACGCCGTCACGGCTGTCGGCGGCGTCGAGCATCCGGTCGATGGCGCTCAGGCGTGTCTTGTGCTCGCCGCTGTAGCGCTCGTAGGCCAGCTGCGCCAGCTCCGGCAGCTTGCCTGCGAGCATGGCGCGGTAATAGCCGCCCGCCTGCTGCGAGGCCGCCACGGCCGCCGTCGAGGCCTGACCGCCCGTCAGCGCGGCCGCCTTGCCGAGGGCGTTTTCTGCCGCAAGCTCCGCCTGCCGCTCGTATTGCTGCCGGTAGGCGGCGTAGAGCTTGTCCGACGCGGGGTCATAGTCAAACTGCTCGCCGAGCAGCGCGTCGAGCATCCGGTCGATCTGTTCGCGGCGGTCTGCCGTGCCGCGCCCGGTCAGCAGTGCCTCGGCCTCGCGGCGGTGCGTGTCGTCATAGTCCGGCACATCTTCGATGGGCAGGTACTGCGCATAGTCACTCGTCTGTTCCTGACCGGTCATGCCCTCGCCGCGGATCTTCGCGTTGCGCTGCTGCTCATAGACGGCGGCAGCCGCGTTGTCACCGCGCCGGGCCGCCTGCTCCATGAGCGCGGCGTAGTCGGTGTCCTTGTCGTATTTGTATTTTGTCGCCATAGGTTCTCCTTTCCTCAGTGCTGCGGTCCGGCGGCGGCCTCCGTGCGCGTGAGCGAACATAGCCGCCACGCCCCCGTGCCCGTCAGCCGCAGGCGAAAGTGGTCGCACCGGCGCGGCAGTACCGGCAGGGTGAACGTACGCTTTGCACCCGCCGTCACGTTTGCAAGCGTGTGCCACTGTCCGTCGGAGTCATACTGCGCCGCCGCCGTGATGCTTGCGCCCGCCTCAGCCTCCAGCCGAAGCTGCACGCGCAGCAGCCGCTTGCAGTCCGGGCTGCCGCTGATAAAGTCGCCCGTTTCGAGCAGGCTCTCCATCTGCGCCGTGCTGCCCGCGCCGAAGCGCCACACACCGCGCGTATCCTGCGCATAGAGCGCACCGCCGCACTGCGCAAAGCCGCGCGCGTCAAAATCGTCCTCGCGGCTCCACAGGCCGCTGCGCGTGTCGTATACAAACAGGTGGCGGGCGCCCCGCTCGTCGCGCGCCGAGAGATACCAGCGCGTCCCGTCTGTGCCGGCGACGCCGTGCGTGAGCGTGCGCCCGAGCGCGTCGCCGATGCGTACTGGCCGTCCGCCCGCCGTGCGCGCCGCGCCGACGGGGGAGAGGTAGTAGAGCGTCTCCGCCGCCGTCACGAGCGAGCGGCCGGAGTCCTGCTCCGCGCCGAGCGCGGCCGAGGCCACGAGCTGGAAGTTTGTAGGCCGCGTGCCGTAGAGCCGCCAGAGCCCGCCGGGCTTGAGAAACACTACGCCGCTGCCCGTCGCCGCGCAGCCGGAAAAATCCCCCGGCGCGCCGACATCCACGCTCCATGCGGCCGTAGCGACCGCGCCGTTTTCGTCCGCCTCGTACCAGAACCAGCTCAGCGGATCGCCGAGCTTTGTGCACCACACGCTGTCGTGCGCGCACGCCCAGAGGCGGTTGCCGTAGCTGCACGCGTGCTGTGCGTCGGGCACGCGCCGCGTGATCGTGACGCCGTTGACTGCGCCCGCGCATACGAATGTGTCCGGGTCGAAGCGCAGCCGCGCCCCGTCGATGCCGCGCAGGATGTATGTGCCGTTGTTGCGCACGTCGCCGAAGCCGCTGAGCGTCACGGCATCGCCTGTGCGAAAGTGCGCACCCGCGCCGTCGGCCACGAGGATGCTCGCGCGCCCGTCGCCATCCGTGTCTGCGCCCGCAAGCGTCACACTGCCGCTCCAGCTTGGCTCTGCGCTGCCGAATGTGCCGTCTGCCGGTCGGAACCAGACCTTGTCCGGCCAGATGAGCACCGTACCGCCGAGCGCTGCGAATACCTTCGGCGTGTCCGTGAGCGTGCAGCCAGGCACGGCCTTTCCGTTATAATACAGAGCCGTGCCGGCGCACCAGAGCAGCCCGTCTCCGGCTGCGAACAGGCCGTTCGGCGTGCCGCTGCACGGATAGATGCGCGTGCGTCCGGGGCGTGTCGAGAACAGGGGGCTGTCCGCTGCCGAGCCGTTGGTCATCTCGTAGATGCCGCCCTCGGGGCAGGACGGGCGGTGGTCGTAGCCGCGAAAGTCCGTCTGCACATGGCGGACGGCAGCCATGCGCCGCGGAAATGTGGGTAGATACATGCCTTGCCTCCTTACAGGTTGAGCGGCTCGCCGTTGTGATACAGTTCGCCGCACAGGTCGATCTTCCCGGCCGAGAGCATCAGCTCCGGCAGATCGCCGCGCGTCGCGGAGATCACCGCGCCGCTCTTGTGAAAGATGAGATATTTGCGCTCGAGGCTGTTCTGGCTGCCGATGTGCAGCGTGTCGGCCACGGTCGTGATGCCGTTGAGGTCAATCTTGTCGGCCGAGAGCGCGATGCTGCTGTCGCCGTCGTTGATGGCGGCGACGATGGCTGCCGCATTCACGCCGTCGGCGTCGGTCACGAGCGCGATGCGCGCGCCCTGATCGCTCACGGTCTGCTCGAGCGCGGCGACATTGCCCTCGGCCGACGTCAGACGCGTCTGCAGGGTGCCGGCGTCGAGGCTCAGCTGTGTGATGCTGCCGTCCGCGCCGTCGATGCGCGCGCGGATCGGCGAGAGCAGCCGCGAGAGCGCCGCGGCGTTGAAGTTCTCCGCGCCGAGGTTCGACAGCGTGTACTGCAGCGCCTCCAGCAGCCGCGGCACGGTCTCCTCCAGCGCCGCGAGCCGCTGCTCGACGGTTTCGTGGCCGGTGCGCTCCGGCAGGGAAAGCTCCAGCGGGGAATAGTCCGTCATGCGTCGTCATCCCCTCCGCCGTGCTGCGATATGTCTGCGCGCAGCACGGCGATCGCCCGCACGAGAAACTGCGGCAGCGGCGCGCCGAGCGCACCGGCGTTTTCGACCACACTGCCGAGCTCCGTCAGCAAATACCACGCCGTCACGAGCGGGCACAGCAGCACGTCATAGTGTGCGCCCAGTCCCGGCACGCTGCCGAGCAGCGCCCGCAGTGCGAAGTCCAGCAGCGCCGCCACCAGCACGCCCGCCACGCTGCCCGCCTTGTGCCACAGTCCCTCGCGGGCGCAGCGGCTGCTCCATGTGCCTGCGCGCAGAGCGGCAGCGCTGCCGGTGGCATAGTCGAGCAGCATGGCCAGAAACCAAGCGGCCGCAAGCCACCCGGTCCAGCCCCAGAATGCCGTCAGCGCTGCGGCGGCCGCTGAGACCGCCGCTTTGATCGTTGTGAGTCTGTCCATTTACGTCTCCTTTTGTTCGTCCAGCATTCGCTGGCACACGATCATCGTGCGGATCATATCCTCCGACACGTCGAGCTTTCCGTCCGTGTTTCCCTGCAGTGCGCCGCGGTCGATCAGCCGCTGCGCGTCGGCGCGAGCCCATTGCGGCATCTCCGCCACGGAATCATAGCGCGGCATATCCAACGCCTCCTCTCGCGCTCCGTTTTTCATCGCCTCGGCGACATCGCGCCGAAAGCCGTCCATCGTGTAGCCCATGCTATATGCGCCCCACAGGTAGTCCGGGTCTGCGTGGTTGCTTGCCACGCCGCGCCGGTGTCCCTCGGCGTGCCCGATGATGACGCCATCCTGTGCCGGGTCAAGTTCGTACTGTTTACACAGCTCAGCAAACAGCTCCACGGCCGTGTGGTATGTACCCGCGATCTGCTCCGCTGCCTCCGCGTAAGTCATGCCCGCGCTCGGCTCGGTCATCTCTACCCCGATGTGCGTAGAATTGGCGCTCCCGCCGCAGTGCCAGCCGCGCATCTCCCACGGCAGCGTCTGATATACCGTGCCGTCCGCCTGCGCGAACGCGTGCACGCAGACAGATACGCCGCCCGGCTGATACTGGTTAAAGCTGCGCGCAAACACCGCCGCCGATGGCTGCGGCGTTCCGACACTGTGCAGCATGATGCCGCGCGGCGTCAGCGGTGCGCCCGCCTGATAGCATTTGTTTTTGACTGCAAACGCCTCAATGATTTTCATCTTGCGCCTCCTTATTCGATCGGTTCGTCGAGCGTGATGATCAGGTTCTCGCCCTTGCCCTTTGCGCTCACGCGAAAATACGCCGCAGAGGCGGGCACATTGCTCGCTGCTTCCGTCACCTGAAACGTCATGGCCGTGGTGCTCTCCGGGATACTGCTCGGGAAATACACGCTGACGTCGATCTTGTTTGCGGGCATAACGGCTTTAAGCAGTTGAAATGCACTGTCATACCATCCGACGCGGGAATACGGTTCCGCCTTCGAGAACGTGATCCCCTCACCGGCGATGCGGTAAACGTGCTTCGTCACATTGCCGGGCAGCGGAATGAATCCGCTTGTCACAAATCCGCTGCCACTCTGCGCGTTTCCGGACGATGATAGGTTGTATCCATTCTGATACGGCATGGACGCGCCGCTGCTGTCAACAGCCGTGGGTACAAGGTTTGTGTACGTCACAGGCTTTGACGCGCTCGCCGTGATGGTGATGTCCCCAGTCACGCGCGCGATGGACACCACGCCGGTCGCGGCATTGTATGCCGTCGCTGTGATGTCCGTACCGCCCATGCTGACCCTGACGGTGTCGAAGCTGTACCCGTTTTTCGGCGTCAGCGTGGTCGTGTATGCCGCGCCGTCTTCGACGGCGGCCGCGGCGTTGCTGCCGGTGCAGCCGGTGAGCGTCGTCTTGACGGTGCGCATGACCACCGTGAAATCGAACGACAGCGTGCGGTCATAGCCCGCGCCGTAGCAGAATGAATAGATTTTTTTGTCTGCCGGATTGATGACGTTGACGGTGAAGGCCGTGTCGGTCACGCCCGGTGCTTTGCTGTAGGTCGTCTCCTCGCCGAATTCGATCTGGTTGCTGTCCAGCCGGTTGTTATCGCCCACCTCGTTCGTCCGGTAGTAGTTGGCGGACGGGCAGCAGATACGCAGCGCCGCCATCTGCTGCGTCGGCGGGTTGTACTGGGAAACGTTGTCCGGCACAACGTAGATCCTGGATGTCTTGAAGTTGTGCAGATGCCCATGGAAATTCCCGTAGCAGACCGCGCCGTTTTTCCCCGCGAAGGAGACCGTCTTGCCGCCGATCGTGACGCTCCCGCCGTCCAGATACGCCTTGAGCACCTTGCCGCCCGCCCGCGCGCTGCCCCAGTCCAGCGGGTAGTGTCCGAGGATCACAAAGCCCCACGCCGCGCTGTCCGCCTTGCTGCCGAGGTCGGCAAGCGTCTGCGCGAACCACAGCAGCTGTGCCTCCGAGAGCGCGTTGGCCGCGGTTTCTCCGCCGGTGATCTCGCCCTCGACGGTGTTGAGATTGATGATGCGCAGCTTCTTTCCGGGGATGTCCCGGTAGCAGTATCCGGCTTGTGCGCTGCCGTAGACCGCGCCCGCGTTGTAATCGGAAAAATACTTCCGGATCAGCGCCGCGCCGTACAGATTCGTGAGGCTTCCGGTCTCGGCTGCGAAGTATTCGCCCGTGTCGTGGTTTCCGGGCGTCCAGAGCTGCGGGATGCCGCGCAGGCCCTCCTCGATCCAGCGGTGAAACTCCCTGCACTGCGCCTCGAACTGCGCCGCCGTGGTCGTCTTGTACCCGAAGGTGAGATCGCCCAAAAACGCCGCGAAATCCAGCGGGATCACGTGCGACAGCGCCTTGATCGCACGGCAGGCGTCCATGTTTCCGGTGTCGATGTTTGCCTTCCAGCCCGTGGATTCGTCAGTTGCGTGGTGTGCATCAGCGACCGTCACAAAGACGATGCTCGACGCAGTCTTCACGGCCTGCACCTTCTGCGCCAGCGCGAGCACGCCGCTTTTCACGTAGTCCGGGAAATCTGCGTGGGCGATCTGATCACCGGTCGTGATGCCCCTTACCGCGTCGCCCATCTGCGCGATCCTGTATGTTTCCGCGCCGCCGGTCTTTTCGCGGATGGCGTCGGCGATGTCCTGCACGGCGGCTTCTTCGTAGAGCTTTTTCATCAGTAGCTCACCTCCGTGCCGTCGGCGATCGTCACGGTCTGCGCCGTGCTGCCGTCGTACATAACCGTCGTGCCGCCGATGCGGATCGTCAGCGCCTTCGGGTTCGGCAGCGCGGCGGGCGCGATGTTTTGCGTCATCAGCTCGATCCTGACCGGGACATCCCAGACATCGCCGGTCGTTTTCGCCTGAAGCTTGACGGCGCAGAACGTGTGCCGCTCGGAATCGGCCACAAGCGACGAGAATGTGAGGATGCCGTTCGTCGCGCCCTGATAGAGCATCAGAAAGTGCTCGCCTTGAAACGAAAGCTGCGCATAGACGCGGTGCGTCGGGTTTGCGCTGACGTAGGCGTACAGCTCGGCCGGCGTCATGTCGGCCGTCGTGCCGGACAGATCGCCGCCGACGTGGATGATCCGCGTCTGCTGCGCCATGCCGTCGAGCTTTTTCTTGTCCGCTGCCGACATCAGACCGGCTGCCGCCGGCGTTGCCTCCGCTTGTCCGGATTTTTGGTCCCACGCTGCCGCCCGCTCCGCCGTGATGCCGTCGAGCACGGCCTTGTTCGCGTGCCGGTGGCGCATGGCGGAGTTGATGGCGATCTGGTGGCTCTGTCCCGGCGACGGGACGGCAGCGCCGTTCGTGCGCTGGTGCCACTTCGCATATTCGTCGAGTGCGGCGTTAAACAGCGCCATGCTGTCGGCGTAGTGTGCGGTCTCGTGCGCGGCGTAGTCGCACATGGCAATGACGTAGTACACGTACAGCCGGTCAAACGGTGCCGGCACGAGCAGCGGTGTGCCGCGCTCGGTGTCCGCGTCGTAGGTCACGCACTGCTCGGGCGCTGCGTCGAGGATGCGCATCTGGATCATGTGCTCGCACTCGTTGAGCCACTGGATCTTCGCCGCGTCGTCCCATGCGTTCGGGCAGATCGCGTCGATGCGCGTGAGCGCCTGCTGAAGCGTCGCCATGCTCAGAGCCCCAGCGCACCGCTCTCGGCGGCAAAGCGGGCGGTCTCGCGCTCGATGAGCGCGCCGGTGCGCGCATCCTGCGCCTCACCCTGCGCAAGCACGAGAGCAAAGCGGCGCGCGATCGTCACGTCCTCGCCGCGCGGGATGCGCACGGTCTCACCGTTGACGGTCACGATCTTATCCTCCTTGTAGCTGCCGTTGTCACGAAACAGGTGCACGGTCACGGGCTCGCTCAGCCAGGCCTCGGCGGCGCGGTCGGTCATTTTTCTGGTTGCCATAGTGTATTCCTCCTTGTGTGAATGCGTGCCTCCCGCCGCAAGGCGGGAGGCATTTGGTTTCTTACTCGGTGTAGGTGCTGCAGGTCTCGATGCGGCGGATGGCGCTGTCATCGAGGCGCACGGCGACCTTCGTGGCCTTCCAGCCGACGCTTGCGCGCTGGTTGAGCGGGTCGCCCGTACCGGCAGAGCCGAGCTGCTTGACGATGTGCTCAAGCCCGCCGCCGGTGATCTCGGTCGTGCCGTAGCCATCCGCGCCGAGCACGAGCGTGGCGTACACGTCGCGCCCCTGCGCGCCGGCCTCGCCGGGGTAGAGGATGGCGTTGTCCTCGACTGTGACCGGGGCGTCGACGGTCATGGAGCTTGCGGTGTTTTCCTTGACGGTCACGCAGGCATTGCCGATGAGCACCTGACGGCCGACGAGTGCGCCGGGCTTGACCGTGCCGCCGTCGAACGCGACGGTGGTCTTGCCGCTCACCGCGCCGTTTGCGAGCAGCGTGCGGCTGTCGGCGGCCAGATCTTCGGCGTGGAAGATCTTCGCCTCCGTGCTCTCGACGAAGCGGCATCCCTCGATCTTGCCGATCTCGCCCTCGTACATATGCTCCGTGTCCACGTACTGGTGCGGCGCGAGCCATTTCGGGTCGTTCATGAGGTCGTATGCCACGTCGGGGTGGATGATGACCGGGAACGCGCCGTCGATGCGGCGGCAGTTGGCGTTTTTGAGTGCGCGCACGGCGCGGCGGATGCAGTCGACGGTCAGGTAGTTGTTGTCGGCAGCGCCGGCATTGCCGCCGCGCAGCAGATAACGGGCGGACACGGATTCGTCGGCGTACTGCACGTTGTCGCCGCCGACGAGCACCTCGCGGGTGATCGTGTCGAGCGTGCGTCCGGCCTGTGCGCCGAGCAGCTTTGTGGCCATGGTGAGGTTGTTGTCGATGGCGGTCAGCAGCAGCAGGTCGCTCATCTGGATGTAGCCGCCGTACTGACGCACGGCCGCCTCAACGGTGCTCATGCTCAGACTCTGCCCGTCGGGGGTCACGCCCTCGGTCAGAGCGGTCAGCGCCTTGCCGAGCGGGGCGAAGCGGCGAAACTGGATCGTCTTGCCGCCGTTTGCGGGGATGGGGTGCTTCTGTGCGAACTGATCGTGCACGAGCTCGGGCTCGGCCGCGTCGATGAGGTAGTCGGAATAGAACGTTTTCATCTCCTCGGTCAGGCTCTGCTGGGTGGTCACCTGCGTGTTTGCGTCAAACAGGCGCAGGTCCATGCGGATGTTTTCCATACTCATGTCTCCTTTTTTCTCTGCTGTCCGCTTCCGGGGACAGCGGCGGGGCAGCACCCGGCCGCTGTGCTGCCGTTGGGTTCCTCCTGTGCGGGGGCGCGGCCGGTGTCCTCCGCAACGTGGCCGGGGTAGGCTTCAGCGAGCTGCCGCAGACCCGTCACGGCCACGGTAAACGCCGCGCGCACATCGGTCCGGTCGTCGGCTGCGATGGCTGCGTGTCCGGCGCTGAGCGTCCGCTGCACGCCCTGCGCGCCGAGCGTGTCGAGCGCACCCGCCAGCGCGCACATGAGTGCGGATGCCCCAGCGCACACGATGTCGCTGCCCGGGCAGTACGCTGCGTGACCGTCCGCGCGCAGCACGCACCGGCCGTTCCGGCAGATGTACGCGAAGCGGGTCACAGGCTCAGCTTCACGCGCTCACCGCGCTCCGCGCGCGCGGCAAGCTCCGCACGGTCGGCGCGGCTCATGCGCGACACGTCCGGCCGCACCACGATGCCCGCGCCGCCGCTGCCCAGCCCGTTTTCGACCGGGCGCAGACCGCGGGCGCGGATGTGCTCGCTCACGCGCTGCTCGGCGCTGCGTCCGGCGCGCAGACAGGCCGTCTCCAGCAGCGCCTGCGCGTGCAGCGCAAACCATGCCGTGCGCACGTCTATGCCTGCGCGCAGCAGCGCGCAAAACCGGTCATCCTTCAGCGCCGCGCCCAGATCAAAGTCCGGGCACTGCACCGTCAGCTCGTCCGCCTCGCGCGACCAGCGCGCGGCGGTATGCTCGGCCGCGCGGCGCATGTTCTGCTCCTGCCGGCGCTCGATCGCGCCGCGCAGCGCGCCGACGGTCACGGTCTGCCCGGCGGCTTCCGCCGGCGCTTCGGTCTGTGCCGCGGCGGGGGCGGCCTGCCCGGCTGCGGTCATGTTGTTTTCATCCATGCTCTGCTCTCCCTTCTGCCCTCAGCGGGCACTTTCTGTGATGATGCGGTTTTTCTCCGCCTGTGCTTTCAGCAGCGGGTCGGCGTCCGTGCCCGCGTCCGCCTCCGGCGTCTCCGGCTGCTGCGGCGCGATGCTGCCGCGCACAGCCTCGAGCACCTTGTCGCGCCCGGGAAACTGCATCATCTCCAGCATCGGCACGGCCTGCTGCGCGAACGCGGGGTTAAAGACCCCGAGTTGGTACAGCTGCCGCGCCAGCTCATTTTGCGATGCGGTCGCATACGGGCTCTCCTTCTGCGCGTGCACGGATACGTCAAAGGCCGGCGCGCGGCAAAGCACCCCGCCATCTGCGTCCGTGCCCACGACGCGGGCGCGCAGCCCGGCGTTGGAGTAGGTGCAGAACGCGTAGCCCTGCGCGCCCGGCGCCGCCACGCGAAACGGGCGCGTCTCGGTGTAATAGGCACGGATGAGCTCGATCACGAGCTCGACCACGCGCTCAAACGCGCGGTAGCTCGCGCGCAGCGTGTCGCGGCTGGATTTGCTGCCGGCCTCCTGCAGCGCGGCAATGGCGCTCGCCGCCGTCACGCCGCCGGACACGCTGCCCTGCGTCACATCGCGGCTGTTGCTCGTCTCCTTGAGCTCGTTGATCTTGAGCTGCAGCATATTCACCCACTGCCCGTCGAGGTTGTAGAGGCTGATCTGGCGCAGCCGCTCCTCGTCGATGCTGCCCTCGACCTCGACGAGCGGCTTCGACCAGTCGAGAAATTCCTGCGCGTTCACGCCGCAGCCTTTTTTCACCCAGAAGCGCGGCGTGGAGGCCTTCATGCTCATCTCAAGCAGGTTGCCGCTCAGCCGGTCGATGTACTGCTGCGGATCCTTGCTCACGGCGATCATGCCGAAGCCGCACGGCGTTCCGGCCTCGGGGTAGAGCACGTCGAACACGACCGGGTACTGCCCGTGCGGGTAGAAGCCCTCGGCCATGGCGGGGTCATTCTCGCTCGCGTAGAGCAGGTCGCGCCCGGTGAATTTCACGAGGTGCAGCGCCGTGCCGCCGCCGGGCAGCGGCTTTTTGTAGTACCAGTCGACGACGATGCTCTTGCTCGAGGTGTCCACCGCGTCGTCGTAGAGATACTGCGCCAGCTCCACGCCGCAGCTGCCGGGACGCGCATCCGGCCACGCGGCCGCGATGTCGTCGTTGTCCATGAGCGCGCACACGAAGAGGTTGCGGCTGGCCTGAATGTCGGTGATGCCCGGCTCCCAGAACAGGTTCAGCAGGTCGAGCTGCCGCACGGCCACGTCGCCGAGACCGCCGCTGCCGGCGCTGTCCCAGAACACGCCGTAGGCCGCGCACCCGTGCTTGAGCTTATACCACCACGCGTCCGACCACACCTGCTCGAAGTGCGTCTTTTCCAGCACCGCCGGCACGATGGCCGACAGCGCCTTCGCGTCCGGCTCATCTTGCTCGCTGCGCGGCAGGATCACCGCCTCCGGAAAGCTGTCCATCGCGTCGGCGTGCTTCGAGACGATGGCGTTGAACAGCCACGCGCTCGTCGGCTCTACCACGTCGGCGCCCTGCTCGCGCCGCCGGTCGCGCAGATACTGCCAGTGCCGCAGGCGGTACCACTGCTCGTCCGCGATGATGCGCGCCTCGAGTGCGCGCTTGCCGTCCTTGTAGCGGCGCAGCAGCTCCGTGCCGCGCGCCACATCGTCGGGCGTGATCACGGGCTCGCGCATCTCCGGCAGCCCTGCCTCTGCCGCCGCGCGGTAGGGCAGGGGGTTCGTTTTTTCGTTTGTCATAGACGCTCCTTTGCTGCCGTTTCCGGCAAATAGTTTACATAACATTTTGAATTTTGCGAGAAAAAGAGACTGCTGTCGCAGTCTTTTCCTGTTTACATAATTAATCATTGCTCAGAGGGTCGAACACTTTCGGCGTCCGCTGCACCGCCGGGCGCGGCGCAATGGGATCGGACTGGCATAGATACCGGATCTCGTCGGCGATGTGGTCCTCCTGCCGCGTGTCCACGTCCTCGGGCGCGTGCGCGTCGTAGCGCAGCAGCGGCAGTGTGCGCCGCGTGTCCCGGCAGTTGCGGAATACGTACAGCATCGGCAGTCCCGCCGCATCGAACGCGAGCCGGTAGTGCACCTGCATCCAGCCGGGCAGGCGCTGGTGGTCGCCGGGCTCGAAGTACACGCCGTACCGGTCGGCGATGTCGGCGATGCTGTCGCCGCGCGATGCGTCCCAAATCGCGGGGTCTGCCACACCCCGGATGTCCCGTCCGCGCAGATAGGGGTGCGTGGTCTCGGTGGTACGGATCTGCGTGAAGATCTGCTCCGGCGTCCAGCGCACGCCGGTGTCCGGCTCGCCGGGCACGCAGCCGTACAGCTCGAGGATGCGGTACAGCCGCCCGTCGAAATCCACCGCCCACCAGCCCACGGAAAACGGCTTTGCATACCCGAAGTCGAAGCTGCGGTATACCCGCCATGTGTCCGGAATGTCGAACGGCTCGATCACGTGCGTCCACTTCCCATCGGCGTAGTGCGCGGGGTCGTCGCGCCATTCGGCGAATACCTGCCCCTCGTACACGTTCCAGTCGCCCTCGAGATGCGCGCGCCGCTTTGCCGGCGGCAGCGCCTCGAGCCGCTTGAGATAGCCGGGGTCGCGCTGCATCAGCACCTGATTGTCATAGACCTTTGCCGGGATGAACACGTAGTCCTGCGGGGACTCTCCGTCCAGGAACGCCCGGTCGATGAACAGACGCTTGATGTACGCATGCCCCGGACCGCCGGGGTTGCAGGTATAGTAGATGCGCGGCGTGAAATCCGTGCGCGTCGTGCGCAGGCAGGTCGCGATGAAGGTCAGCCAGTCGGGCTCAAAGTTTGTCGCCTCCTCGAAGCCGATCACCTCGTACTCCTGCCCCTGATACTGCGCGCAGTCGCTGTCGTTGTCGCAGTAGCCCATCACGAGCCGCGACCCGTTCGGAAAGCGAAACGCGCGCTCGGTGCTGCTCCACGCGGCGTATCCCTCAAGCTCCCGCTGCAGCGGCAGGATGTGGTTTGCGCGCAGCTCCGGCAGCGTCCGGCGCAGCAGCAGGAGCTTCAGTCCCGGGTAGCGCATGGCGAGCATGACGAGCTTGCGCCGCATGGCCCAGCTCTTGCCGCCTCCGCGCGCCCCGCCGTAGGCGACGTTTGCCGCCTCTGCGCGGAAAAATTCCTGCTGGCGCGGACTCGGCGTCTCGCGCCGCAGCACCTTATAAATATAGGGCTCGTTTTTGCGTGCCATTGCCTCACCTCACCGGCTCCATTGCTCGAGCGCGCCCTCAAAGCGCAGCACCTGCGGCTCTGCCTCGCCGGTGTCCTTGTCGCTCGCCTGACCGAGCACCATCCCCGCCGCCTTGAGCCGCAGCTCCGGCTTCACGGTCGTGTCGGCTGCCATCTCGGCCAGCTGCTCGAGGATGCGCGCCTTTTCGCCCTCAAGGTCCATCATGTCCCGCGCTCCCGGTACGAGAGCACGTAGTCCTCGCCCTCGGCCGCCGCCGCGAATTCGTAGCGCGTGAGCGCATCGTGTACATCCTGCTTCGGCAGCCGCAGCGTGCCGCCGTCGCCCCGGCGCACGCACAGCGCCGCCATGATCGCGCCCGCGAGCCCCAACAGCTCCTCGTAGGCCGCGCGCTGCGTGCGCAGCTTGCGCCGCAGCGCCGCGTTCGTCTCCTGTCCCATGTACCATCCTCCTTTTGTATTTTCCGCCAGCCCGACCGCGAGCACCCGCCCAGCCGCCGAGCACCCGCCCAGCCGCCGAGCACCCGCTGACCGCGCCGCCGGCTGTACCCACCAACCATCTGCTGACGTCGTGCCTCCTCCGGCAAAACGGTTTACATAATGATTCGCACGGATGCCTTTTGCGGCAGTCGTGCGGTTTTTTGGCGGTCGTATTTGCACCATGCGGCGCGCACCCCTTCTATTTCCATTTTATTATGCATTCGCATATATGTCAAGCGAAACGTTATCTTATTATCGCTTTTTCGCGGATGCAGATTTCACCGGCTCGTGTCATAAGTCCGGAAATGCCCGGAGTTTTGGTTGACATAACGGCAAATTCTGCTTTCGCTTGTTTTCTTTTCGTCCCCACTTTGTGCGTCAAACCCGGTCAGAATTCACTGCTGCGCTCCACAAATGCTGGAAAGGAAAGCAAAAAAGGTTGCAATCTCGTAACACTTGGTGTAAAATATGCATCTGTGTGTGCGTGTTATGTCAACACTCAGCAAAATCCGGAACAGAGGGTATTATCTATGAAGAAACGAATTGTCAGTCTGGCGCTGACGCTGTGCCTGCTCGCGGGGCTGCTGCCCTGTTTGACGCTGGGCGCAGCGGCGGCCAGCCGGGTGGATGCCGCGCCGTATGCGAGCGTGGAATATGCGAAAAACTCCGGCGTGAAGACGGGCACGGTCCGCTATATCTGCCAGGTGCCGGCCTTTACCGATCTGTTCTGCCCCGAGTATTGGGGCAGCTATGTGGGCTATGCCAACCATGAGTGCTTCACGGCGTGCATCTCCATGGCCCTGTCCTACCTCGGCATCGATGCCACGCCCGGCGCGCTCGGCGACTATTGGCGCAGCCGCGGGCATTACGGCGCGCCCTTTGCCACGACGCCGGAGGATGTTGCTTTCAGCGGCGCGACGTACAGCAAGACCTCGCTCGCCGAGGCCATCGCGCGCTACGTCGGCGGCGAGGGCAGCTACAGCCCGCCGATCATCCACCTCAACAGCTACTCGGCCAACGGCCACTATGTCATGATTATCGGTCAGGTCTCAGCCACGGAGTACCGTGTGCTTGACCCGGCTCACCAGACGATCTATACCATGACGCTCACGAACGGCAGCACCGTGAACTATTTCAAGGGCAGCGAGCGCGTCACGGAGGCGGTGCAGTATTATTATCCCGTCCACCACTGGAGCGCCTGGACGGCCATCGAGACCGACGACGGTGCCGTGAACATGGAGCGCACCTGCTCCATCTGCGGCAAGACCGAGACGGCCAGGATCCCCGACCCCTGCATCGGCGATAAGTATTGCGCCGGGGGTGCCTTTGACGATATGGTCTCCGCCGACAGCTGGGCGCACAAGGGCATCGACTACTGTGTGCTCTTCGGCCTCATGAGCGGCGTCGGAAACGACCTGTTCGACCCCGACGGCATGACGACGCGCGCCATGCTTGTTTCGATCCTCTACCGTATGGCCGGGGAGCCGGACGTGTCCGAGCTGCCCGAGACGCCGTTTGAGGACGTCGGGCCGGATGCGTGGTACGCCGACGCGGTGCGCTGGGCATATGCAAACGAGGTCGCCGCCGGTATAGACGACACGCATTTTGCACCCGATGACCGCCTCACGCGCGCGCAGCTCGTCACGATGCTCTACCGTGCCTACGGGCCGGAAAAGGGCGTCCGCCCGCGCCCGATCGGCGGCTATACGGACTGGAATACGGTTCCCGAGTGGGCATACCCTGCTGCGACCTGGGCCGTCTCCATGGGCTTGCTCTACGGCACGAGCAGCTCGCAGCTGAGCCCGAATGCCGGCGCCAACCGTGCGCAGTTGGCCGCCTTCATGATGCGCACCTGTGAGCTGCAGAGCGAGTTGGATGCTTGAAAAATCGGACAAACGAGTAGATTGGTTTCGCAAAGTGTGCAAAAATGTTACAAACAGAACATAATGGCCAATGAATTATGGTGACAGGTGGGTTACTATAAGAACATTCAAAACAACGGGCCGGCCTCTGCCGGCAGCGAAACGGAGGCACACTTCATGAAGCAGAATCGGACGCGCATGGCGCTCGCGGACGCCTATCTGCGTCTGCTCAACGACTATACGATCGACCGCATCACGGTCAAGATGATCACGGATGCCGTTGGCTGCAGCCGCAAGACGTTCTATTATTATTTCACGGATGTGTACGTGCTCACGCAGTATGTGTTTGAGCTGCGCGTGCAGCACTTCCTGAACACGAACGGCAATTTCGAGACCATGCGCGAGGGTTTTCTGACGCTGGCGGCGAACCTCTCGAACGACCGTCAGGCCATCCTGAATATCTACCATGGCTACGGCAAGGAAGAGCTGGAGCGCTTCACGTGGGAGACGAGCGATTACTATGCCCGTCAGGTCATCACGCGCTACGCGCAGAACATGGACATCGCCCCCGAGGATCTCGAGGCGATCATCCGTATGTATACGGACATGATGTTCGGTATGCTCATCGACTGGATCAACAACGGCATGGAGGGGGATTATTCCCGCAAGCTGGACATCGCGCTCACGGCGCTCATGCCGGTGCTGCGTGCCAACTGCCGCGGCGCGAAAGCCGCCGCCGTGCAGCCGTGATCCGATAAAAACGTGATAACCGCGCAAAAAGCGCTCGGGCATTTTGCCCGAGCGCTTTTTGATTTGTCCGGTTTACTGTTCGCAAAATCCCATCACCACGGTCGCGACCTCTGCGCGCGTGCCGATCTTCTGCGGCGAGAGCGTGGTGGGGGACGTGCCGCAGACGATGCCCGTGCTCACGGCCCAGACCATTGCCTCCCGCGCCCAGGCCGACACGTTCGCCTGATCCCGATAGGGGGACAGCGCGCCCGCGTCGCCGGTGAGCTGCTCGCTGCGGCTTGCGTAGCCGTAGAGCATCTTCACCATCTGCTCGCGTGTCAGCGGCTCGTTCGGCGCAAACTCCGTTGCCGACACGCCTGCTGCCACGCCCGCGTTGTATGCCCAGATGACGGCGTCGGTGTACCAGCTGCCGCCGGCATCCGTCAGCGGGCAGCTCAGACCGCTGACGGACGGCGAGCCCTCCAGCGCGTAGAGCACCTGTACGAACATGGCGCGGGTCATCTGCGCGTCGGGCTGGAACAGGTTATTCCCGGTGCCGTACATCAGCCGGCCGTACTTGACGTAGTCCACGCCCGGCGCGTACCACGCGCTTGCGGCCACGTCGTCAAACAGTCCCGCGTAGCTGACGCGCTGTTTGTTGGTCATATATGTGTCCGACAGGCAGCGCATCCACGCCAGACAGCTCTCGCCGAAATGTGCGCTCATGATCACGAGCAGGTTCGCCAGAAGCGTCATCGTCGTGCCGGGGTACTTGAGCGCCATCTTGGACAGGCGCGGAACGAGCGTTGCAAACGCGTCGCGGATGCCGTCAAGGTCATAGGTCACGATGCCGTTTTCCTTGAGCGCCTCGACCAGATACCCGGTGAGGAGCTTGACGGCGGTGCCGTTTTTGAGCATACCGGGGATGGTCAGCGAGTAGAAGAGCTTCTTGGCGTTGTCCTGCACCTTCTTGGCAAAGCTCTCCGCCACGCCGGAGGTGTCGCGGTCGGCAGCGCCGAAGATGTCACCGAGCAGCGCGATGAGGTAATCCTGCAGATTGTCGGCATAGTCCTGCCGCGAGGAGACAAGGCACGTCGTGATCGCCTCACACAGGTCGGCGTAGAATTCCTCCTGCGTCATGTTGACCTTGAAGATCTTGCCGAGGTCGCCGCTCGTGATGTCCTTCGGGTCGATGCCCCACGCCTGGAAGTGGTCGGGCCAGTAGATGTTGCCGCCGTTGTTCGGGATGCGGTAGAACTCGCTGAGCATCTTCGCCTTGTAGTTGAGGTAGTTTGCATCGCCCTTCGTCGGCACGACGCGGTCGACACCGTAGCGGGCAAAGTCCCAGCTGTCGAACGCGACGTAGGTCACAAGGTCGTTGGTGTTGACGATGTTGTGGATGTTTTCATATACACGCCCCTGCACTTCGTCCTTGGTTGCGCCCATGGGCGGCTCGTAGCAGTAGCAGTACAGGTCGTGCGGGCTGAGACTGACGCGCGCGCCGAGGCTGCAGCCGTCGTCGAGCATACCGCCGACCATGTTGGCCACGGACGCGCTGCGGCTGTAGCCGCTGATCCAGAGCTTCACGCGGCCGGTGATGCCGGTCTCGGCGATGTATGCGCGCAGGTAGTCAAGCACCTGATCGCGGCCCATGGCGAAGCCTGCGTGCTCGCCGGAGGCACCGAGGCGTGCGTTGCCGCCCCACTCGGCGTGGTAGTTGTTGCCGCGCACGCCGACGGCGATGAGGGTGTATTGGCCGCCGTTGTCGCGGATGGTCTTGCTGGCGCAGTTGATACCGATCGAGTCGGTCTCGGCCGGCTGGGTCATCCACTTGTTGGAGCGGATGTTTTCAAAGCCGCACTGCTCGGCAAACGAGATGAAGTTGCGGTTGCTCGTTGCCAGCTGATCCTCATATTCGGAATCCTTGCTGGAAAATGCCGCGAAGGCGAGGCCCAGCGACATCTCCGCGAGATCCTGCCGGTACGTGTAGCCGCTCTTGGTGAACAGCTCGTCGCTGTAGGTAAAGGCCGCCGCGTAGTCATGGGTATTCACTCCGTGACCGGAGGCGTAGCGCACCGTGACGGTCTTGCTGTCGCTCGTGCTTGCCGCGGCCGCAGCCGGCATGAGCGATACGATCAAAACCAGACACAGCAGCAGGCTGATGATGCGTTTTTTCATGTTTTTTCCTCCCAATTTTGTAGTTTTGTATTCCAAATCCACCAAATCCAATTATACGGAACAAAGCCGCGCTTGGCAAGCGGCACTTTCCGCTGCGCCGCTCAAAAATAGAAGACAGATACAAAAACACCCCGCAGCGTGAGATGCTGCGGGGATGTGGATATCGGTCATGGTCACTGCCGGAACATGGTGTAGGCGCGTCCGTCGCCGACGGCGTCGGCGATCATCATGCGGCTGTTGAGCACAGAGAAGCGGTAGAACGCTGCGGCGCCCTCGTCCGCGCTGTCATAGATGGCGTTGCCGCGGATGGTGCAGTCTTTTTCGCCGAGACCGGGCAGAGAGCAGGTCACGCCCGCGTCGGATACGGTCAGCTCGCCCGCGTCGCTGCTCCAGCTTCCGGTCAGGAATACCTGCGCATAGCTGCCGTTGCTCATGAGGAGCTGGTTCGTGTCGGAAAAGCCGATGAGATCCAGAAGCTTCTGCGCCGCCTGTGCGTTGGTCATGTCGGATGCAAGCGCGAGCTGCTGCAAGCTTTCGCACAGGTGGGCGTTTGTGAGAAACAGGCGCTTTGCGCTGTCGGAATAGTTGCGCTCGGCGAGCACGGTGTACTCGGCCAGCGCGGTCTGATAATCCTGCGCGCTGTAGTCGTTTGCGGCCGCGGCGTAGATCTGCGGCAGACTCTTGGCCTCCATGGCATCAAGTACGCCGCTGTAGACCACCAGCTCGCTGTCGGCGTAGTTTTCGTGCAGGTCGTCGATGTACATCAGCGTCTGTGTGTACTGTCCGGCCTGATAGAGCCGTCCGGTGCGGATGATTTCCGTGCGCAGGTCGTTGTCGCCTGCGGGAAAGAGTTTCACGTCGTGCCGTCGGGTCTCGGCGGTGTCAAACTGGAAGTTGCAGATGGCGTCCTTGACGCTGCGGTTGACGGCAGCGTCCTGTGAGGCGACGACGGCGAACCCCGCGCCGACGGCGATAAGCACAATGATGATCCCGATGAACAGTGCGCGCAGACGCTTGTTGTTCCAGATTTTTTCGTGCAGAATCGGTCGCCCGCAGTGCCGGCAGCGGTGGGCGCTGCGCGGCAGCTCCGCGTTGCACTCGCGGCATTTCATGTGCTTCCCCCCTCTTTATGCGATTGGCTGCGTCCGTTCGTTCCGGAACGAACGTGATGTTTATTATAGCCGATTTATGCCCGGCGCGCAAGTCGGCAAACAGGAAAAGCATAGGAATCCTGTCAGGACTCCGCTAAGAAACCGGCAGGAAACGCGTTTTTCGCCATCGTGCATGCCTTTGGGCGGCTGCGGAAGCTTGACATTGCGTATCATGCGCGTAAAATGTAAATAAACCGGTATTGCCGCCAACCATCCGCCGCCAATGTGTGTGTCGCGACGGAACGTAAAGAAAGGGGTAAAGAACCATGAATGCAAATGCTTTTGTCCACTGGGGGCTTGACCTTGCGTCCGAGATCCTCGACATCTGTCAGGAGGGAAAGGCCAAAGCGATCGTGGATGCGATCAACGACTGGTATCCCGAGCTCTTGTAAGCTGAAGCAAACGCAGGAATCCCGTCCCCGGAGCTCGTCTCCGGGGACTTTCTGTTTTCAGAAGCAAAGCGACTTTGGGAAAGAAACGTGTGCCGCAGGGGAGCTCGAGGGGGCAAGGCCCGCCTCGAATCCGATCGACAGCCGCCGGGCGGCGGCGACGCGCAGTCCAAAAGTCCGTCCCGGATTTTTTGGACAAGCAGTCGTCCCCGGAGCTCGTCTCCGGGGACTTTTTCGTGTCGAACCGTGCCGATTGGGTGAATAACCACGCACGCAAAGGTTGAAATCCGGCGCGCGGCGCGCTATACTATCGCCAGACCAGACTCCGGCTGGTCACTGTTTTTCATAAGGAGATTGACCCATGCAAAGGTTTGAAAAGCACAGCCCGGTCGTCGTGACCGAGGTCACGACCAGGCACGAGCTGCGCCAGTTTATGCAGTATCCCAACCGGCTCTATGCCGACAACCCGAACTATATCCCCTCGTTTTACGGTGACGACCTCGATGACTGGACACCGGGCAAGAACCCCGCATTTGACTATTGCGAGGCGCGCTGCTGGCTGGCCCGGCGCGATGGGGAGATCGTCGGCCGCATCGGCGCGATCCTCAGCCACAAGGCCAACGAAAAGTTCGGCACGCACTGCATGCGCTTCAGTCAGGTGGACTTCGTGGATGATTCCGAGGTCTCGGCGGCGCTCTTCGGCACGGTCGAGCGCTGGGCGCGCGAGAAGGGGTGCGATCAGGTGCATGGCCCGCTCGGCTTCACGGACTGTGACCGCGAGGGCATGCTCGTCGACGGCTTTGACCGCCGCAGCCTGTTTTTTACGAACTACAACGCGCCGTACTATCCCGAGCATCTGACCCGCCTCGGCTACCGCAAGGATGTCGACTGGATCGAGTACCGCATTGCCGTGCCCGAACCGGGCGGAATGGAGGCCGAGCGTCTGCACAAGCTCTCGCAGTACATTCTCAAGCGCAAGAACCTGCACGTGGCCACGCTGCATCACAAGAGCGAGTACGGGCCCTATGTCCGTCAGGTCTTTGAACTCATCAATGCGGCCTATGCGCCGCTCTACGGCGTCGTGGAGCTCTCGGACGCGCAGATCGAGCGCTATGCCAAAAAGTTCATCCCGCTCGTCGATCCGGAGTTTGTGTGCTTCGTGCTCGATGAGCAGGAAAACCTCGTCGCCTTCGGCGTCACGACGCTCGACCCCTCGGTCGCGCTCAAGCACTCCGACGGCCGCCTGTTCCCGTTCGGCTGGGCGGGCGTGCTCAATGACCTGCACCACGGCGACACGCTCATCATGCTGCTCACGGCCGTGCGGCCGGACCTGCAGACCGAGGGCATCAATGCCGTCATGATGGATCATGTCTGCCAGAGCTGCAACCGCCACGGCGTGCAGTTTGCCGAGACCGGCCCCATGCTCGAGAAGAACGACCACATCCTCGCACAGTGGAAGCGCCTCGATAAGGAGCAGCACAAGCGCCGCCGCTGCTTCATCAAGGATCTGGATCACGATGTGAACGCGGCCAATGCCGCCGCTGCTGCCGCAGAGGAAGCGGAGTGCGCGCAGTAAAAACGGACAGCAATGCACAGCGCGCCGGCTCGTAAGAGCCGGCGCGCTGCGCATATCAACGGACGGAGCGCCTGAGCGCCTCGCGGAGCTTGCGCACACCGGCGGAAACCGTGTCCGTGCGCTGCAGTCAGGACGCAAACCCCTTTGTCAAAAAGGAATACTTTTTGACAGTCAAAAAAGACGCTGCCGGAGGCAGCGTCTTTTTTATGCATGCTTTTCTCAGCCCTTCGCGCGCTCGAGGTACTCGCCCACGCGGGTGTCGACGCGGATGCGGTCGCCGGGGTTGATGAACAGCGGCACCTTGATCTCGGCGCCGGTCTCCAGCGTAGCGGGCTTGGTGGCGTTAGTGGCAGTGTTGCCGGCAAAGCCCGGATCGGTCTCGGCCACTTCGAGCTCGACGAACGTGGGCGGCTCGACCTGGAACACCTTGCCCTTGTAGGAGCTGATGGTGCACTCCATGTTCTCCTTCACGAAGCGGAAGTTGCTGCCGAGGGCGCTCTCGTCGATGGGGACGAGATCATAGGTCTCGGGATCCATGAAGTAGTAGAGGTTGCCGTCGTTGTAGCTGTACTCCATCGTCTTGCGGTCGATGGTGGCGCTCTCGAACTTGGCGGTGGGGTTGAAGGACGTCTCGGTCACGGCGCCGGTGATGACGTTTTTCATCTTCGTGCGCACAAAGGCCGCGCCCTTGCCGGGCTTGACGTGCTGGAACTCGACGACCTGCATGACCTGGCCGTCCATCTCGAACGTAACACCGTTGCGGAAATCGCCTGCTGTAATCATATAGGAATCCTCCTCAAGAATAATTAGAATCAAAAATCTTATATAGTTTACACGATATTGTCTGGTTTGACAAGCGGATATTTACAGAATGATCAGATTTTTCGGGCTTCGTGTGAGAATTTCCGCCCCATCGGCCGTCAGATGCAGCACATCCTCGATGCGCACGCCGAATTTGCCGGGCAGATAGATGCCGGGCTCTGCGGAGATGACGGTGTGCTCCGGCAGCTTTGCGTGCGCGCCGGGCGCGGCGATGGGGTGCTCGTGGATGTCGAGCCCGAGGCTGTGTCCGAAGCTGTGACCGAAGCAGTCCCCGTAGCCCGCATCGGTGATGACCTTGCGCGCGGCGGCGTCCACACGCTCGCCGGTCACGCCGGCCTTTGCCGCGGCAATGCCGGCCAGCTGCGCGTCGAGCACGGTCTGGTATACGGTGCGCATCTCGTCGCTCGGCATGCCGACGGCGACGGTGCGCGTCATGTCCGAGCAGTAGCCGTTTTTGCGGCAGCCGAAGTCCATCGTCACAAAGTCGCCCTCGGCCACGCGCCGGTCGCCGGGCACGCCGTGCGGCATGCTCGTGTCCGGTCCGGTGAGCACGATGGGGTCAAAGCTCGTGCCCTCCGCGCCGAGGCGCAGCATGCGGTAAATGAGCTCGGCCGCGATCTCCCGTTCGGTCATGCCGGGGCGGATGACGGTGCAGATCTGCGCAAACGTCTCGTCCGTGATCTGCTGCGCCTGATACATCATCGCCAGCTCCTCCGGCTGCTTGGATGCGCGCAGGGTGCGCAGGATGCTCTGCGCCGGCTGGAGCTTGAGCCCGAGCAGCTGCTCATAGGCCGTGAATTCGGCGTAACTCGTCGTCTGCTCCTCACCGCCGAGCAGCTGCACGTTTGCCTCGCGCAAAATCCCCTGCACGAGCGTGCGCATCGGTGCTTCGTGCGAACACAGCAGCACCTGTGCAATACCGGCCAGCGCGGCACGTGCGGCCTCGATGTAGCGGGAGTCGGTGATGAAAAATGCCTGATGCACCGTCACGATCACCGTGCCGTCCGAGGACGGGAAGCCGGTGGCGAACCGGCGGTCGTTTTCGTTGGTGAGCAGGATGGCGTCCAGATGCGCCTGTCTCAGCGCGCGCTGGATGCGGGCAATGTTGTTGAGCATGGGATATCCACCTCCATGGAATGTCGGTTATGGTGTGTCTGTGGCGGGGTCTGTCAGGGCAAGCTCGTCGGCGGTCGTCGGCGCGTGCAGCACGTCGCCGTCCGCTTCGGCAAGGCCGACGGCCGTCACGCCGTCGAGCGCCGTGCACGTCAGCACCAGACAGGCCAGCGCCTGTGTGCGCGTGATGCCGCTCGCCGTCTCCGTTGCCGTCACCGTCAGCCAGAGCGTACCGTCATCGTCTACGCGGCTGCCGTCGATCGTCAGCCAGTCGCGCACGGGGTTCGTGCACGTGCTGTCGCCCGGTTTTGCGCCGAGCGCATCGAGCGCGACCTGCACCGGGTCTGTGCCGCTGGGCACGGTGACCGTCTCCGGGTGCAGCAGGGCCGTTCCGCCGGTCTCAATGCGGTATACCGTCACGGTCTGCCGTTTTGTGCAGCCCGCGCAGCCGAGCGCAAGCATCGCCGCCAGCAGCAGGGGGAGCCATCGCCTCATGTCTCCGGCACCTCCTTTTGCACCTCGGGCGCGTTGTCCGCCTTCGCGCGCGGAAACGTCACGGTAAAGCGCGTGCCGTGCGGCTCCACGCCGTCCACGGTCACGGTGCCGCCGTAGAGCGCGGCCGCGTCGTGTACGATTGACAGGCCGAGACCGCTGCCGCCGTGCTCGCGCGAGCGCGCTTTGTCCACGCGGTAAAAGCGGTTGAAGATGTTCGGCCGGTCGGCCTCCGGGATACCGATGCCGGTATCGGCCACGGACAGGATGCTCTGCTCGCCGTGCGCCTCGACGCGCACGGTCACACTTCCGCCCGGAAGATTATACTTGATGGCATTTTCCACGAGGTTAAAGACGATGTGGTAAATGTCATCCTCCGATGCGCGCACGGTCACGCCGTCGCTCATGAGACACGTGAGCGTCACGTCGCTCTTGGCCGCCAGCGGGCGCAGCAGATGCAGCGTCCCGTGCACGGCCTGCTGCAGATCGACGACCGTCACGTCCGACTGCACGCCGTCGTCGCGGCGCGACAGGTCGAGCAGCTTCTCGGTCGTGCGCTGCAGGCGCTCGGCCTCACTGCCGATGTCGGTCACGAATTCGCGCATCGTCTCGCTGTCCATGTCCGCGCTCTGCGAGATGCTGTCCGACAGCAGACGGATCGACGCCAGCGGCGTCTTGAGCTCGTGCGATGCGTCGGATACGAACCGGCGGCGCTGCGCCTCGGTCGTCTCGAGGCGCTCGGTGAGGTTATTGAATTCGCGCCCGAGCTCGGTCAGCTCGTCGTCGCCCGCGAGCGTCAGGCGAAAGCTGTAGTCGCCGCGCTGCACGGTGCGCACGCCGTCGGCAAGCTGCGTGATGCGCCGCGTGAGCATCTTGATGGAAAACCACAGCACCACGAGCGCGGCCGCGCCGATGCCGATCGTGATGGTTGCGAGGCGGCGCTGGATGCTGCCGATGAGCGCCGCGCGCTCGCTGTCGCTCTCGCACACGTACACCGCGCCGACGGTCTTGCCGCTGCTCATGACGGGCATGGCCGCGCGGCTGAGAAACGCCTCGTTCGTGTAGTGCGAGTAGAATACGGCCTGTCCGTCGAGCGCGCGCACGAGCTCGGGATAGAGCGTGTACTTGCCGCGGATGTTGTTTTCGGCTGCGGAGTCATACACGGCCAGCCCCGTGCTGTCGGTCACGACGATGCGCGTCAGGTCGCGCAGATCGAGCAGCGCGAGCACCTGCCGGGTGTTGTCCGGCGTGAGGTTGTCGAGCAGCGACAGGGAGGAGGACACGACGGCGGCGCGGTTGGTGAGCGCGCTCTGCTTTTCGGCGAACACGATGTCGCGCGAGGCGCGCGTGGGGTAGGTGTTGATGAGCGTGAGCAGGATCGCCACGAGCACCGTGAACGTCACGGCGAAGCGAAACTGCACGCTCGATACCAGCTTGCGCGGCAGCCGGATGCGAAACGGATGCCCTTTCATCCGTCAGGCCTCGGCGAAGTAGTAGCCCACGCCCCATTTCGTGATGATGTATTCGGGGGCGGCGGGGTTGCGCTCGAGCTTTTCGCGCAGGCGGCGGATGTGCACGTCCACGGTGCGGATATCGCCCTGATAGTCGTAGCCCCACACGAGATCGAGCAGCTGCTCGCGCGAGTAGACCTTGCCGGGGTTGCGCATGAGCAGCTCGATGAGGTCAAACTCTTTGAGCGTCAGCTCCACGTTCTGGCCGAAGCGGTGTGCGCTGCGGCGCTCGGGGTCGATCTCGATGTGGCCGCGCACGAGCTTGCCGCTGTCCGGCTCGGCGGGCGCTGCGGGCGCCATGCTCGAGCGGCGGATGAGCGCGCGGATGCGCGCCTTGAGCTCGAGGATGTTGAAGGGCTTGGTGATGTAGTCGTCCGCGCCGGATTCAAAGCCGATGAGCTTGTCCGCGTCCTCGCTGCGGGCGGTGAGCATGATGATCGGCACGGTGGAAAACTGCCGGATCCGCTGGCACGCGCCGAGCCCGTCGAGCTTCGGCATCATGAGATCGAGCAGGATCACGGCGTACTCGCCGTGGCGAGCCATGTCCACGGCGGTCTCGCCGTCGTAGCACACGTCGACCTGATAGCCCTCGTTTTCGAGGTTGAATTTGATGCCCTTGACGATGGTCTTTTCGTCGTCCACAACCAGAATTTTCATCGCAGCTCCTCCGTTTCGAGTCTTTTCGCGGAAATGGTTTGCTTTTCGCCGCCGGAATTATTATAATGAATCCAGATATCGCTTTTGTTCCGGACGTGCGGCTGTGCCGTCTCCGGCCGGATATTTCATTATATCATAGTTCTATGGAGAAAGATATGAAAAAATATCGCATTTTGCCGCTGCTGCTCATCGTCTGCCTGCTGCTGACGGCGGCCTTTCCGGCGTTTGCCGCCAACAGCTCCGCTTCGACTGCGGAGCAATCCCCCGAACCCACTGCAAACGCCGCGTCCGACGGCGTGCCGCAGAGCACGGTGCAGGCGCAGGAGGGCAGCTATGTCCTCGGCAGCGACACGGTCAAGGCCGCGCTCGATGAACAGCTGCAGGCCAACTGCGTCATGCTTGTCGACGAGGACAGCGGCCAGTATTACTATACCCGCAACATTGACGCCAAGGCCTATCCCGCGAGCCTGACGAAGATCATGACGCTGCTGCTTGCGGTCGAGGCGGTCGAGCGCGGCGACGTGCATCTGGATGACACCGTCACCGCCTATGCTGACTGCAATGCCGACATGGTCGAGGGCGCGAGCAATGCCGACATCAAGGTCGGCGAGACCATGACGTTTGAGGACTTTCTCTACTGTGCCATGATCTCCTCGGCGAACGAGGCGTGCAACGTCGTCGCGGAGTATGTCTGCGGCAGCATCTCGGCGTTCGTGGAGCGTATGAACACGCGCGCGCAGGAGCTCGGCTGCACCGGCACGCACTTTGCCAACCCCCACGGCCTGCCGAAGGACGATCACTATACCACGGCGCATGACCTTTACCGCATCACGAAGGAAGCGCTCAGCCATGAGCTCTTTGCCACGATCTGCAACACGGTCAAGCATACCGTTCCGGCCACGAACCTGTCCGAGGAGCGCACGCTCTCGAACACGAACGGCCTCATCAATCCCGATTCTCCGATGTACCGCGGCTATTACTATGAATATGCCAAGGGCGTCAAGACCGGCCACACGGATGCCGCGGGCTACTGCCTCATCTCCACGGCGGAGAAGGACGGCGTGCGTCTGCTGTGCATCGTGCTCGGCGGCAAGGGCACGGCCCGCGCCAACGGCACGACGGATTTCGGCAGCTTTTCCGATACGCTCACGGCCTACCGCTGGGTGTTCTCCCACTATGGCTGGCGGGCGATCGTGAGCGCGAGCGATCTGATCTGTGAAGTGCCCGTGCGCTACGGGCGCGACGGCGACAGCGTCACTGTCCGTCCGGCGCAGACCGTCTCGGCCGTGCTGCCCGCCGCCGACAGTGACGGCGCGCCGCAGTTTGAGCAGCAGGTCACGATCTACTCCGAGCGCGACGGCAAGCCGCTCGAAGCACCCATCAAGGCGGGGGACGAGGTCGGCGAGCTCACGGTGAGCTATCACGGCACGGTCTACGGCACGGTCAAGCTCGTCGCCGCGGTCGATGTCGCCGTGTCCAAGGGCGCATATATCGCGGGGCATGTGGCCGCATTTTTCACCAATCCCATCGTGCTCGTCATTCTGCTGGCGATCGTGCTGGCACTGGTCGGCTACATTCTGTGGCTGGTGCGCCGCCGCAAGCAGATCGAGGCCGAGCGCCGTCGCCGCCGCCGCGCGCAGATGGAGGCGGAGGAGGCGCGCCGCCGTGCGCTGGCGCACGAGACCCTGCGCGAATTTGACCGCGATCCCGCCGGCAGCCGCCGGCGCTGAGCGCATGCCGCAACTGCACAGCCCGCCCGGTACGCCGGACGGGCTGTTTTGCATGTCCGGACTTTGACGCACGATTCTTTATCATTTGTTTACAATTGCGCCCCTCAGGGCGCTCCGGACACATTGACCATTGCGGCACTTGATGCTATAATACACTGTCTAAGTATCACCATTCCGGCGCACACTGGAACTGCACGTTCCCGCCGCCGGACAAGAGGAGCAGCTATGTGGATTTCGGATTCTTGGCAGGACTTTGAGGTGCTCGACTGTTCGCGCGGCGAAAAGCTCGAGCGCTGGGGCAAGTATACCCTTGTGCGCCCGGACCCCCAGGCCATCTGGGACACGCCGCGCACCGACCCGCGCTGGCGCACGGCCGACGGGCGCTACAGCCGCAGCCATACCGGCGGCGGCAGCTGGGATAAACGCACCCTCCCGCAGAGCTGGGACATCCGTTATCGGGAGCTGACCTTCCGCGTCAAGCCCATGAACTTCAAGCACACGGGCATCTTCCCCGAGCAGGCCGCCAACTGGGACTACGCCATGGCGAAGATCCGCGCGGCCGGCCGCCCGATCTCGGTGCTCAACCTCTTCGGCTACACGGGCGCGGCCACGGTCGCGTGCGCGGCCGCCGGGGCGAGCGTGTGCCATGTGGATGCGGCGAAGGGCATGGTCGCCTGGGGCAAGGAAAATGCCGCTGCCTCCGGCGTGGCCGACCGGCCGATCCGCTGGATCGTGGACGACTGCGCCAAATTCGTCGAGCGGGAGATCCGCCGCGGCCGCCGCTATGACGCCATCATCATGGACCCGCCGAGCTATGGGCGCGGTCCGGGCGGCGAGGTCTGGAAGCTCGAGACGAACCTCTGGCCGTTTGTGGAGCTGGTGTCCGGCGTGCTGTCGGACGATCCGCTCTTTGTCATCATCAATTCCTACACCACGGGCCTGAGCCCGTCGGTGCTCACGTATCTCTCGGAGAGTATCTTCACCCGGCGCTTCGGCGGCCGCAGCGAATCGCAGGAGCTGGGCCTGCCGGTCACGGCGTCCGGTCTCGCGCTGCCGTGCGGGGCGACCTGCCGCTGGGAGCGCTGAGCGGAAAGGAACACCATGGAACCGATCTTACGAACCGAACATCTGACCTTTACCTATCCTGGCGAGGAGCATCCCTCGCTCGGCGACCTCTCGCTCGAGATCGCGCGCGGCTCGTTCGTGGCCATCCTCGGGCACAACGGCTCGGGCAAGAGCACGCTGGCCAAGCTCTTCAATGCCATCCTGCTGCCGACCGGCGGCAAGGTGTATGTTGACGGCATGGACACGGCGGACGAAAATAACCTCCTGCCCGTGCGCGCCACGGTGGGCATGGTCTTTCAAAACCCCGATAACCAGATCGTCGCAAACGTCGTAGAGGACGATGTGGCCTTCGCACCCGAGAACCTCGGCGTGCCGCCGCAGGAGATCCGCGCGCGCGTGGATGCGGCCCTCAGGCAGGTCGGCATGTATGACTTCCGCCTGCACGCGCCGCACCTGCTCTCCGGCGGCCAAAAGCAGCGCGTCGCCATCGCGGGCGTCATCGCCATGCAGCCCAAGTGCATCGTGCTCGACGAGCCGACGGCCATGCTCGACCCGTCCGGACGGCGCGAGGTGATCGACACGGCGACAAAGCTCTGCCGTGAGCAGGGCATCACGGTCGTGCTCATCACACACCATATGGAGGAGTGCGTCGGCGCCGACCGCGTGATCGTGCTCTCCAACGGCGCCGTCGTTGCCGACGGTGCGCCGAAGCAGGTCTTCCCGCAGGTCGGCCTGCTGCAAAAAGAGGGACTCACCGCGCCGGTCACGGTGCGGCTGCTCGATGCGCTGCGTGCCCACGGCGTGGACGTGCCGATCGACGCGCTCACGGTCTCCGACTGTGCCGACGCCGTCGCCGCCGCCCTGAAAAAGTAACTACCGATCTTCACCGATAAAGGAAACAAAATTATGACGCCAATCATCCGGGTGGATCACCTCCGGCACGTTTACAGTGCCGGGACACCTTTTGAAAAAGTCGCTATCGACGATATTGATCTCGCCATCCCCGCCGGACAGTTCGTGGGCATCATCGGCCACACGGGCTCCGGCAAAAGCACGTTCATCCAGCACCTCAACGGGCTGCTCGCGCCGACATCCGGCACCGTGTTTTTCGACGGGGAGGACATTCACCGCAGCAAGGAGGCCACGCGCGACGTGCGCTTTCAGGTCGGGCTCGTCTTTCAGTATCCCGAGCACCAGCTCTTTGAGGAGACGGTGTACCGGGACATCGCCTTCGGCCCGAAAAACGCCCGCCTCTCCGCCGAGGAGGTCGATGCGCGCGTGCGTGAGGCGGTGCGCTTTGTGGGTGTCGACGAGGCGCTCTTTGAGCGCTCGCCGCTCGAGCTCTCCGGCGGGCAGAAGCGCCGCATCGCCATCGCGGGCGTGATCGCCATGCGTCCCAAGGTACTCATTCTCGACGAGCCCACCGCAGGCCTCGATCCCGCAGGCTGCCGCGGCGTGCTTGAAAACATCGCGGCCTACCGGCGCGAGACCGGCTCGGCCGTGCTGCTCGTCACGCACAGCATGGACGATGCCGCGCGCATCGCCGACCGCCTCATCGTCTTTCACGACGGGCACGTCGCCTTTGACGGCACACCGGCGGAGGTCTTTGCCCATACGCAGGCGCTGCTCGACATCGGCCTTGACGTGCCGCAGAGCGCGCGCATCGCGCAGGCGCTGCGCGACCGGGGCATCGCGCTCCCGCCGTCGATCTACACGCTCGAGCAGCTCACAGATGCGCTGCTCGCCGTCGGGAAGGAGGCGGGCGTATGCTGAAAGACGTCACACTCGGTCAGTTTTTCCCCGGCACGAGCATCGTGCACCGGCTCGACCCGCGCTGCAAGCTGCTGATGACGGTCGTGTATATCGCGGCGCTGTTCACGGCCGAGAACTATGTGTCCTACGCCGCCATGCTCGTCGTCACGGGCGTGTGCATCGCGCTCTCGCGCATCCCGCTCAAGGTCATCCTCCGCGGTCTCAAGCCGCTGTGGATCATCATTGCGCTCACGGCTGTGCTCAATATGTTCTTCACCCCCGGCCGGGAGCTCGTGTCCTTCTGGAAGATCACGATCACCTACGAGGGGCTCGTGCGCGCCGTGTTCATGGTGCTGCGCATCACGATGCTCATCGCGGGCACGTTCCTGCTGACTTATACCACATCGCCCATCGCCCTCACGGACGCGATGGAGATCCTCTTCGGACCGCTCAAAAAGCTCAAAGTGCCCGTGCACGAGATGAGCATGATGATGTCCATGGCGCTGCGCTTTATCCCCACGCTCATCGAGGAGACGGACAAGATCATGTCCGCGCAGAAAGCGCGCGGCGCGGATTTTGAGACCGGAAACCTCATCCAGCGCGCCAAAGCGCTGCTGCCGCTGCTCGTGCCGCTGTTCGTGTCGGCGTTCCGCCGCGCGGACGAGCTGGCCGTGGCAATGGAGTGCCGCTGCTATCACGGCGATCAGGGGCGCACGCGCATGAAGCAGCTTGAGTGGCGCATGCGCGATACGCTCGCCCTGCTCTGGGGCGCGCTCGTGCTCGCCGGCATGATCGTGCTCTCGAGGTTCGGGCTGTGAGGCGCAACATCGCCCTGCGCCTGCAGTATGATGGCACGGCCTATCACGGCTGGCAGGTGCAGAAGACGGACGTCACCGTCGCCGAAACGCTCGAGCGCGCGCTCACGAAGGTCTGCGGCGAGCCGATCAAGGTCGTCGGCTGCGGCCGCACGGATGCGGGCGTGCACGCGAAGCGCTACTGTGCCAATTTCCGCACCGACTGCACGATCCCGATTGACCGCGTACCGCTCGCGGTCAATGCCCGCCTCCCGGCGGATATCGCTGTGGTCGACGCTGTCGCCGCGCCGGAGGACTTCAATGCCATCGGCTCATGCATTCAGAAAGAGTACGTCTATCAGATCTACAATTCCCGCATCCGCGATGCGTTTCTGGAGCACCGCGTCTGCTTTTATCCTCAGCCGCTGGACTTTGCACGGCTCGAGCGCGCCGGCCGCGCCTTTGAGGGCACGCACGACTTTGCCGCCGTGCGCTCCGTCGGCACCGAGACGCGCACGACTGTGCGCACGGTGCACTGGTGCCGTGCCGAGCGCGACGGGGCGATGATCTCCATCGCCGTGTGCGCCGACGGCTTTTTGTACAACATGGTGCGTGCCATCGTCGGCACGATGGTCTATGCGTCCTACGGCAAGATCGAGCCGGAGGATATCCCGGCGCTGCTGGCCACGCGCGACCGGCGGCTCACCGGACCGACCATGCCCCCGCAGGGGCTGTATCTCAACCGCGTGTGGTACGACGGCGTCGTCGGCGATATGATGAATCAGGCCTGACGCTGCGTCCGCCGGGCGCGGACAGGGGAGGAATGTCCATGAACGACCGTGCAAAACCAAATCCCAGACTGCGTCAGGCGCTCATCGTTGCGGTGTGCGTGCTGGCCGTGCTGCTGTTTTTGTACCTGCTGCTGCGCGACCGGCCGGGCTCGGCGAACGACTATCTGGACGACAGCGCACCCTATACCTTCGACTCCAGCGCCAACCGCACCTTCCGCACGGTGGGCAGCCGCCTTGCGGTCGTGTCCTCAAGCGGTCTGCAGCTGCTCGATGACAGCGGCAAGACCGTCCTGCACGAGATCTTCACGCTCGCGCAGCCGGGTATCTCCGTCGGCGGTGAGCGCGTGTGCGCCTATGACATCGGCGGCACGACGCTGTGCGTGGCGGACTTCAAGGGCAACAAGACCGACATCACTCCCTCCGGGGAGATCATCAGCGCCGATCTGAGTGAGAGCGGCTATCTCGCCGTCTGCACGGAGGCCGCGGGCTATAAGGGCGCCGTCACGGTGTATGACGCCTCCGGCAAGGCTGTCTACGTCTGGTATTCCGGCACGGGCTACCTCGTGCGCGCCGCCGTGAGCCCGGATGGGAAGTATCTTGCCGTGCTCTGCCTGCAGGATACCGGCAGCGCCGTGCATACCTTCACCCTCACGAGCGCCGACGAGCGCGGCAGCACCGTGTGCGCCGATGAGCTCTTTGCCGATCTCTTCTGGCGCGGCGGCAGGATCTGCTGCGTGTCGCAGTCGCGTCTCGCGTTTTTTGACGACAGCGCCAAGCTCGCCGACGAGTATTCGTTCGGCGACCTGTATCTGTATGACTACGCCGCCGAGGGCGACGGGTTTGTCACCCTCGCGCTCAGCCGCTACCGCTCGGGCAGTGCGGCGCAGCTTGTCACGGTCAATTCCGGCGGCAATGTCCTTGGCGAGTGCACACCCACCGGCAGCGTCACGAGCCTGTCCGTCAACGGCAAGCAGGTGCTCGTGCAGTACAGCGACCGGCTCACGCTCTATAACCAGCAGCTTGATGAGATCAAGTCCGTCGAGCAGAACCTGCTCGGCGTCCGCCGCTCGGTGCTGCTGCGCCGGGGTGCGGCGCTGCTCGTGAGCGGCTCGAGCGCCGCGGTGCTCGCCTTCTGACCCCCGCAGCTTAGAGAGAAAGAACAGGGATACGCCTATGAAGATCGTCTTGACAGTGGTGCTCGCCGCCATCATTCTGGCCGCCGTTTGGGGCGGCTACCGCCGCGGCCTGATCCTCAGCGCCGCGCAGCTTGCTGCCATCGTCGTTGCGTTTTACGGCGCGGCGCTGCTCGCGGGGCAGGTTTCCGACCGCCTCCTGCCGGTGGCGGAGCCGTTTGCCGGCGGATATTTTGAGGGACAGCTCGACGTTGTCGCAGCCGGTCTGCCGGATAACGACGCTGGCCTCTCGGGGGAGGACTGGGTGGATGCGCACCCCGACACCGCGCAGGAATACGCTGAGCAGTGCTTCGCCGCCGCCGGCGTTTCCGGCCGGGCGGGGCAGCGCATGGCGCGGCAGGCGCTCGCGCTGCGCGACGCGCAGGAGCTTTCTCTGCGCACGGCCATGACGCAGCTTTACTGTGCGCGGTTGTGCTACGTGCTCGTCACGGCGGTCGGCTTTCTGCTTTTGATGCTGATCCTTTCCGCGATCGGAAATTTACCGAATCTCACCTTCCGCATCCCGAACCGGGAGCGGCTCAACGACTTTGGCGGCGCCGCCATCGGCGCGGTCAACGGCGTGTGCTTTGGCATCCTGCTGTGCTGGGCATTGCAGTTTGCCGGGCCCGTCATCGGCTGCGACACGTTTGCGCACACCGCTCTGGCAAAAGCGCTGCAGGTCATCGACGTGCTCACGCTCGGCGCGAGCGTGTGACCTGCGCGCACGGAATCTATCGAACAGGAGAACCAGTCTATGCAGCCTACACTCTGCTCCCGCTGCAAGAAAAATGTAGCGGTGATCTTTATCACACGAATCGAAAACGGCGAGTCCCACAATGAGGGACTGTGCCTGCGCTGCGCGCGCGAGCTGCACATTAAGCCCGTCGATGAGATGATGGAAAAGCTCGGCATCTCGGACGCCGACCTCGACAACCTCACCGGCGACGTGGCGGAGATGCTCGGCAGCATGGGCATGCTCGGCGGCGACGCGGACACGGACTCCGACGCCCCCGGCACCGACACGGACGAGGACGACGGCAAGACCGCGACGTTCCCGTTTTTGAACCGCCTCTTTAACCAGAACCCGCCCTCTGCGCCCGACGCGGAGACGCCGGAGCAGCCGCGGCAGGATGCCGCCGCTGCCGACAAGCGCGGCAGTGCCCCGCGCAAGCTGAAGTTTCTCACGAACTACTGCATCGATCTCACGCAGCGCGCCCGCGACGGCAAGCTTGACGCCATGATCGGCAGGGCGGAGGAGCTGGAGCGCGTCATCCAGATCCTCAACCGTCGCCAGAAGAATAACCCCTGTCTCATCGGCGAGCCCGGCGTCGGCAAGACGGCCATCGCCGAGGGGCTTGCCCAGCGCATCGCCGAGGGCAACGTGCCCTATAAGCTGCGTGACAAGCAGGTCTACCTGCTCGACCTCACGGCGCTCGTGGCGGGCACGCAGTTTCGCGGCCAGTTCGAGAGCCGCATGAAGGGGCTCATCGAGGAGATCCGCCGCGTCGGCAACATCATCCTCGTCATCGACGAGGTGCACAACATCGTCGGCGCGGGCGACGCCGAGGGCAGCATGAACGCCGCCAACATCCTCAAGCCCGCCCTCTCGCGCGGTGAGATCCAGGTCATCGGCGCGACGACGTTTGCCGAGTACCGCAAGCACATCGAAAAAGACGCGGCGCTCGAGCGCCGCTTCCAGCCCGTCACGGTGGCCGAGCCGGGCATCGACGACAGCGTCGAGATCCTCAAGGGCGTGCGCCGCTATTATGAGGACTTTCACGGCGTCGTCATCCCGGACGCCATGTGCCGCCTTGCCGTTGTGCTCAGCGAGCGCTATATCACCGACCGCTTCCTGCCCGACAAGGCCATCGACCTCATTGACGAGGCCTGCTCGGACGTGAACCTGAAAAATGCCGACCTCATCCGTGCCGACGAGGTCGAAAAGGAGATCGGCGACTATGCGCGCGAGCGCGAGCTGCTGGCCTCCGCGCCGCCGAAGAGCGGCGACGCGTATGACGATCAGGAGCTCGAGCACCGCTATGCGCGCATTGCCGAGCTGCGCAGCCGCGAGATGCAGCTGCAGACCGAGCTCGACGCGCTGCGCGCCAAGGGCCGCCCGGAGCTTACGGCGGATAACCTCGCGCGCATCATCGAGCTCTGGACGAAGATCCCGGCCGCGAGCATCCGCGCCGATGAGTTTGAGCAGCTTGCCGGTCTCGGCGACCGCCTGCGCGCGCACATCGTCGGGCAGGACGCGGCAATCGATACCGTCTGCGCCGCCATCCGCCGCAATCGCGTCGGCCTGCAGGCCAAGCGCAAGCCCGTGAGCTTCCTGTTCGTCGGCGGCACCGGCGTCGGCAAGACGGAGCTTGTCAAGCGCCTCGCCGATGAGCTCTTCCACGCGCCGGAGTCGCTCATCCGGCTGGATATGTCGGAGTTTATGGAGAAGTTTTCCGTCTCGCGCATGATCGGCTCGCCTCCGGGCTATGTCGGCTATGACGAGGCCGGTCAGCTCACGGAGAAGATCCGCCGCCGGCCGTACTCCGTCGTCCTCTTCGATGAGATCGAAAAGGCGCACCCGGACGTCATGAACCTGCTGCTGCAGATCCTCGACGACGGCCGCATCACGGACGCGCAGGGGCGCACCGTGAACTTCGAGAACACCGTCATCATCCTGACTACGAATGCCGGCAGCAACACGCGCACCGGCACGCTCGGCTTCGGTCTGAGCGCGGACGATCAGAGCCGTGAGCGTGCGCAGCGCGCCCTCAATGAGTTCCTGCGGCCGGAGTTTCTCAACCGCCTCGACGAGATCGTCTACTTCAACCACCTCACGGAGGAGAACTTCCGTGCCATCGCATCCCTCATGCTCGACGAAGTGCGCACCGCCATGGCCGAGCGCGGCATGGCCCTGCACTGGACGCCTGCCGTCGTGGACTATCTGGTCGCCAAGGGCTACAGCGAGACGTACGGCGCGCGCAACCTGCGCCGCACCATCCAGCGCGACGTGGAGGATGCCATCGCCTCTGCCGTCGTCGCGCAGCGCAAGGCCGCCGGAGACGTCGCCATCGACGCGCAGAACGACCGCATCGTTGTCACCATCGACGGTAAGGAGGTAACTGCATGAACCGTTTCGAGATCATTCAGGGCGACATCACGAAGTCTGATGTCGACGCCATCGTCAACGCCGCCAACTGCTCGCTGCTCGGCGGCGGCGGAGTAGACGGCGCCATCCACATGGCCGCCGGGACCGGCCTGCTCAATGAGTGCCGCGGCCTCAACGGCTGCCGTACCGGCGAGGCGAAGATCACCCGCGGCTATCGCCTGCCGGCGCGCCACGTCATCCACACGCCCGGCCCGCGCTGGCGCGACGGGCAGCACGGCGAGCCGGAGCTTCTGGCCAATTGCTACCGCAACAGCCTGCGCCTTGCGAGCGAAAACGACTGTCATACGGTCGATTTCCCGTCCATCAGCACGGGCGTCTACCGCTTCCCGCTCGATCAGGCGGCACAGATCGCCGTGCGCGAGATCACGCGCTATCTTGCCGACCATCCCGAAATGACGCGCGTGCGCATGGTCTGCTTTGACAGCCGCACCCACGCCGCATACGCCGCCGCGCTGGCCGCGCAGGAATGCGCCGGCTGACGCTCACCGTCACGCCGGAGCAGGCGGGCCGCACGGTCAAAAGCCTGCTCCGGCGTGAGCTGCATATGGCCGACGGTGCGATCGCCCGCGTCAAGACCGTGCCGGACGGCATCTGTCTCAACGGCGTGCACGCCCGCACCGTTGACCGCGTCGCGGCGGGGGATGTGCTCACCGTGCGCATCGATGATAAGCGCTCCGGCGGCAAGTTCACGCCCGTGGCCGTGCCGCTGGACATTTTGTATGAAGACGCCGACCTGCTCGCGCTCAACAAGCCCGCCGGCATGGCCGTGCACGGCGGATATGACCGCGGTGAGCCCACGGTCGCAAACGCCCTTGCCGCCTATCTCGGACCGGACGCTGTGTTTCACCCCGTCAACCGGCTCGACCGCGGCACGTCGGGCGTCATGCTCGTCGCCCGCAGCGGTTACGTGCACGACCGGCTGCGCCGTGTGCTGCACACCGATGGCTTCCGGCGCACCTATCTCGCCGTCGCCTGCGGTACGGGGCTGCCGCCGCGCGGCACGATCGACCTGCCCATTGCCCGCGCGGACGACGGTTCGACCCGGCGCATCCCTGCGCCCGGCGGTCAGCCGTCCGTCACGGACTACACCGTCCTCGCCGAGCGGGACGGCTGCACGCTCCTGCGCGTCGCGCCGCGCACCGGGCGCACGCACCAGATCCGCGTGCACTTTGCCGCCCTCGGCCATCCGCTGCTCGGCGATGCGCTCTACGGCGGCGATGCGTCCCGGCTCGCGCGCCCCGCGCTGCACTCCGCCGCGGCCGACTTTACGCAGCCCGTCACCGGGCAGAGCCTGCATATTACCGCGCCGGTCCCGGACGATCTGCGCGCGTTTGATTTTGAGAGGTACTTATGAAGAAACGCTCCATCACGATCCTGTATAATTCGCCCGTCATCCTCACATTTGCGCTGCTGAGCCTGCTCGCGCTCGGCCTCGGCAAGCTCACCGACGGCTGGACGACGCAGAACCTCTTTTGCGTCTACCGCTCGTCGCTGACGGACTGGCTGACCTACCCGCGCTTTTTCCTGCACGTGCTCGGCCATCCGGACTTCGCCGCCTATTGTAGCAACATCGTGATCCTGCTCGTCGTCGGCCCGATGGCGGAGGAGCGCTTCGGCGGCAAGCGCATCCTGCTTGCCATCGCGCTCACGGCACTCGTGACGGGGCTGGTGCTCTGGTTCTTTTTCCCGAACGGCGCGCTCATGGGCGCTTCCGGCGTCGTGTTCATGCTCATCGTGCTCGCGTCGTTCGCCGGCATGCGCACCGGCACCATCCCGCTCACGCTCATCCTCGTGCTCATCCTCTACCTCGGCGGTGAGATCTTTCAGGCCGTCACCGGCTCTGCCGGTCTCGCGCAGCTCACGCACATCGCAGGCGGCGTGCTCGGTATGATCTTCGGCTTCACGTGGAGCCGCGGAAAGCGCGGTGGACGATGAAACTGCTCGTCAGTGCATGTCTGCTCGGTGTCGCCTGCCGGTATGACGGCGCGTCCAAGGGGCTCTCTGAGGATGTTCTGCGCGCGCTGATGGCGCGGCACACGCTCGTGCCCGTCTGCCCGGAGCAGCTCGGCGGACTGCCGACGCCGCGCGACGCGTCCGAGCGGCAGGGCAGCCGCGTCGTCATGCGTTCCGGCCGGGACGTTACGGACGCCTATGTGCGCGGCGCGCAGCAGACGCTCGCCCTTGCGCAGCGCTTCGGCTGCACGGCTGCCCTGCTCAAGCAGCGCAGCCCCTCGTGCGGCCACGGGGAGATCTATGACGGCACGTTTACCGGCACGCGCGTTGCCGGCGACGGCGTCACCGCAGCGCTCCTCGGCGCGCATGGCATCCGCCTCTACGGGGAGGACGACATCGCGGAGCTCTTGAACGAATAATTATGTAAACCAAAAGCCCGAAAGCAGAATCCTTTTCCGGCAGTCTTAAGCGCAGTCTTGTGAGGCTGCGCTGCTTTTTTTGCGCCGATGGCACAAAAGACTTAAATAATTTGAAATCTCTGCGAAAACCGTTGAAAAATCACAGCCTTCCGTTATAATGAAAACAGTCGAAATCCGCAGAAAACAATGGAGGAGAAAACCATGCGCAAACGCTTTTTGTCCCTGCTGCTCGTGCTTGTCTGCGTGCTGACGCTGGCCGCCGCGCCGGTCGCCGCTGCAGAACCGGACGCTGCGCAGTCCCCGACATCTACGACAGAGCCTGCCGTCCCCACGACGGAGCCGACAGCCCCGGTCGAACCCAGCACCGAACCCAGCCCGGAGCCCAGCCCCGAGCCCAGCCCGGAGCCCACACCTACCGGCCCGTGGTATCAGGCGGCGATGGATTTTGCCTGTGCGCACGGCATCCTGCTCGGTGACGAGCACGGTGATCTGCTGCCGATGGGCAATGCCTCGCGCGCGCAGATGGCCGCCATGCTCGTGCGCGTGTTCGGCTGCACGGCAGGGAAGGACATTGCGTTCTTTTCCGATGTGAACCGGGATGCCTGGTACTATCCGGAGCTGAGCACCGCCGTCCAGATGAATATCCTCAGCGGCTACGGTGACGGCACGATCGGCCCGAACCGCAGCATCACGCGCCAGGAGGCGATGTCCGTCTTCGCGCGCGCCTTTGCAGTCTCTGACGGCACGGCTGCAGACCTTCAGGCTTTCCCGGACGCCTCCGGTGTCAGCGGCTGGGCGGTCGCCTCCGTGGCCGGTCTGGTCAAGGCCGGCATCGTCAACGGCGATGATACCGGCCACCTGAACCCCACGGCCAGCATCACCCGCGCCGAGATCGCGCAGATGCTCTATGAGCTCGGCCTGCAGTTTTGCAGCGACGCCGATGCATTGCCCGATTCCGGCCGCGTGATCTATACCGGCGCCGCGCCCCTGACGGCGGACGCCTTTACCGGCACGCTCTACCTCGGCGGTGCCGCCGGGCGCGACCTCGGCGCTCTGAACATCACCGGTACGCTGGTCGTGCGCACCGATCCGAACGGCACGGTCACCGTCGGCGGCGCGGTCGATGCGCTCACCGTTGCAGCCGAGGGCACGACGGTCGCGGGCAGCGGCCATGCCGGCCTTGTGCGCGTGCTTATGCGCGGCTGCACGGTCACGCTCGCAGCCGATAAGACCAGTCAGGAATATGACATCATGCTTCAGGGTGTCGGCACGGTCGTGACCGATCCCGTGCCCGCGCTCTCGCCGGAGTGCCGCGCCATCGACCTGTACGTGACCTATCGCTATTTCCCCGCGGAATACAAAGCCGCCCCCGGCAAGGCGACGCTCGTCTGGTATGTTGACGGCGTGCAGCAGCCGACGCGCAGCTACACGCTCGACGGCAGCTCCATTACGCCGGGCTTCCACATTGCTGAGTCGGTCTGGAAGCGCGATATGCCCACGCAGCACACGGTGGAGATCCTGTTCTTGTGCGGCACGGATGCGATCCGCACGACGTTTGTCGTCCCGGTCAACAACTATTCGGACGCGGAGTATCAAAGCCTGCAGAGCGCGCAGTACCCGTATCAGCTCCATGTCGTGCGCAACCAGTGCACGGTGCTGGTCTACGGTCTGGATAAGAGCGGAGAATACTCCATCCTCCATCACGCCTTCGTCTGCGGCCCCGGCCAGACCACGCCGATCGGCACGTTCCGCACGCCGTTCAAGGCGGCCTGGCATCCGCTGCAGGGCTGCTGGGGGCAGTACTGCACGCAGATCGTCGGCAACTATCTCTTCCACTCCTCGCCGTATAACAGCCCGAACAAGAATGACCTGTCCTACCGGCTGTATAACCAGCTTGGCACGGTCTGCTCGCACGGCTGCGTGCGCCTGACGGTGGCGGACGCGAAATGGATCTACGACAATTGCCCGCTCGGTACGACGGTGAAGATCTACAATGCCTCGTCCCTCCCCGTGCCGAAGCCGTCGGCTCCGTGGCTGGACATCACGAGCCCGAACCGCGGCTGGGATCCGACCGATCCCGACCCGGCGAACCCGTGGAGACAATAAAACGATTCCCCGGAGCGATCAGCTCCGGGGAATTTCTGTTCAGGTCTCAAAACGGACGATCGTGCACAGCGTGTCCGCACTGTACAGACACACAAACGCGCCGTCATCTGCGGCGGTATACTTGAGCGTGACGGTCTTCGTGTCCTTGACCGCCTTCGGATAGACGATGCGAAAGCCGCGAAACGCGTCGCAGCGCATGGTTTCCGGCAGCGCCTCAAGCGCGAACTCGAGATATCTCGTGTTGTGCACATGACCGTTAAAATCGATGTCGCAGCGTCGCAGTGGCAGCACCGTCTGCGTGTCAAAGACATCGGGCGCGCGCAGCCGCGGCGCCGTGTCGGGGAAGACACTGCGCGCCTCCGGCCGATAGGACGTGAAGCGTTCGCGGTCGATGCGCACGATCTTTTCCGTGCGCAGGTCGAACAGGATCAGCCGCGATTCGGCGCGCACGAGCTCCGTTCCGCTCGTGTCCGTGATCGTGTAATCGCGGAAAACGCGTCCCACGGGGGCATTGTCGCGCACCCAAGTCGCGACCTGCAGGGGGGCTTTGCTCTGCGGCCGGCGCACGATCTCGACGCGCCAGTCGGTCAGCACCCATGTGATGCCGCGGCGGCTGCCGTCGATCACATCGTCGCCGGAGGAATCGGAGTGACGGCTTGCGGTGTTTTCCAGAATGCGCAGGATCGCCTCATAGGCGAGCTTGCCGTCGCGGTCAAAATCGGCGACACCGGGGCAGTAGGTCTCGGTGTAAAACATGGCGCACCTCCCTCAGACTTCCGGCAGACAGCCGTTTGCGAACATCCAGCTGTATGCCAGCGCCCACGAGCCGAACAGGTCCGTCTCGTGCAGGGCGCGCACCTGTGCGCGCGTGTACCAGCCGGATTCGATCTCCTCCATGGGGTCACTGCTCGGGCGGAACGTCCCCTCGGCGATGCCGAACAGGCACACCGTGCGCTCGTCGCCGATGCCGACCGTGCACGCCGCCGGCGGCAGCACGTGCGTGATGGCGACCAGCCGCAGACCCGTTTCCTCGCCCAGCTCGCGGCGCGCGGCCTCCTCGGGCGTTTCGCCCGGCTCGATGAGTCCGCCGGGCAGCCCGTAGATGCGCTGGCCGAGCTCCATGCGAAACTCGTGGTTGAGCGCCATGCGTTCGCGCTTTGCGTCTGTGAGCACCATGACGACCGCGTCCGTGCGGTGCTGCTGCAGGTGCGTGAGCGAGTCGATGTTCCGGTCACGGCTGACCATCTCATAGGTGCGCGGGCAGCCGGTGCGGTCAATATAATGCAGGTCATAGCGGTGCAGGTATGCGCCGCCGTCTTTTTTTTCAATGTCAACGAATTGCATGGGCTTCTCCTCTTTGCAGGTGATAGTCTAGCATACCACGTTTTGCGCCGCCCGACAACAAAAAAGATCAGAGCGGCGCCGGAAGCAGCGGCTGCTCTGATCTTTTTTGGGGGAAGAAAGAAGGGGCATCTCTGACGCGAACGGTCATCACGTCCCAATGACTGTAGCACAGCTTTCTTAAAATGTTGTGAGAGATCAGCCGCTTTCCGGCATGTCCACAATGCCGTGCGCGAGCTTGAGCTGCAAAATACGCAGCACGCTCGCATCGAGCGCCGCCTGCGTGAGCGTCCCGTCGGCGAGCGCCTTTTCGATGGCTGCGACCGTGCCGGGTACGTCGCTGATCTCGAGCAGCATATCGTTTCCGGCGGCGAGCGCAAGCACGGCCTTTTCTCCGTCTGTGTACTGCGCGAGCGCCTGCATCTGCAGCCCGTCTGTGACGATCACGCCGCGAAAGCCGAGGTCGTAGCGCAGCAGATTCGTGACGATCTTGTGCGACACGGAGGCGGGCGCATCGTCCATCGTCGGCACGGTCAGATGCCCGACCATGACCATGTCCGCTCCGGCGGCGATGCCGGACACGAACGGCTTGAGATCCTCCTGCCGCAGCTGCGGCAGCGTCTTGTCGACCGTGGCGGCGCCGTCATGTGAGTCGGTTTTTGTGCTGCCGTGGCCGGGGAAGTGCTTCAGGCAGCAGATGACGCCCCTGTCGTGAAAGCCCTTGACGGCGGCGGCGACAAGCTCTGCCGCCTCGTCATAGTCGTCGCTGTAGGCGCGGTCGCCGATGGCGCTGCTGCGCTTGTTCGTCCAGACGTCGGCCACGGGCGCAAAGTCCGTGTTGAAGCCGTAGGCCGCGATGTCGCGCGCGATGGTCTGCGCATTGTCGTGCGCGCCCTGCGTACCCTGTGCGCGGTAGCTGTACATGCTGCCGAGCTTCGTCGTGCCGACGGTGTTCATCAGCCGCGCGACGCGGCCGCCCTCCTCGTCGACCGAGATGAGCGGCGCCGTTTTGCACCCGTTCGAAAGCGCAGCGGTGAGCGCTGCAAGCTGTTCGCCGGAGGTCATGTTCCCCGCCGAGAGCAGCAGACCGCCGACGGGGTAGGCACGCAGCGCAGCGGCGAGTTCGTCCGTCATGCCCGTGACGGCGCTGCCGCCGGTGAGCGCCTCCGGGTGTACGATCAGCAGCTGGCAGATCTTCTCCTGCGTGGTCATGCCGTCGAGCAGCGTCTGCGCCGCATCCTTGCGCACCTCGGCCGAGGTACGCGGCGTGGGCGAGGGCTGCGCGGCATCCTGTCCGCGCCGGACGCATATGACCACGAGCACGACCGCCAGCACCGTGAGTACGAGCAGGTAGACGAGTGCGCGCCAATTTTGTTTTGCAGTTATCCAAAAATCATTTCGTTTCATGCCTCCATTTTACCGCACCGGCGGCAAAAACGCAACGCCGTCTCCTCGACGCGCCGGACTTGTTTCGTTCACAATTATGTGCTATAATCATAGTCAAAATTTTGGGGGCGCGTGCTCCCGGACAGGAAGTGCTTTCTTTTATGACAAAAATTGATATTTTCTCCGGTTTTCTCGGCGCCGGCAAGACCACGCTGATCAAAAAGCTGATCGCCGAGGCGTACACGGGTGAAAAGATCGTGCTGATCGAAAACGAGTTCGGTGAGATCGCCATCGACGGCGGCTTTCTCAAGGACTCCGGCGTGCAGATCAACGAGATGAACTCCGGCTGCATCTGCTGCAGTCTCGTGGGTGACTTTGCCGACGCGCTGCAGAAGGTGCTTGCGCAGTTTCATCCCGACCGCATCCTCATCGAGCCCTCGGGCGTCGGCAAGCTCAGCGACGTCATCCGCGCGGTGCAGGGCGTGCAGTCCGATGAGCTGATGCTCAACGGCTTCACGACCGTGGTCGACGCCAACAAGTGCAGGATGTATATGAAAAACTTCGGCGAGTTCTTCAACAACCAGGTCGAGAACGCGAGCGCCATCATCCTCTCGCGCACCGAGGGCATCCGCCCCGAGAAGCTCGACGCTGCCGTTGCGCTGCTGCGTGAGAAAAACCCGACCGCGACCATCGTGACCACGCCCTGGACAGAGCTCGACGGCAAGCAGATCCTCCAGACGATGGAGCGCCGCGACACGCTCTCGGCCGAGCTTGCGCACCTGCAGGCCGAGGCCGCCGAGGACGAGCATGAGCATGAACACCATCATCATGACCATGACGATGACGACCACGCCTGCTGCTGCGGCCATCATCATGACCATGACGAAGATGATGACGATGAGCATGAGCATGAGCATCATCATGACCACGATGACCATGACCACGACCACTGCTGCGGCCACGATCATGACCACCATCATCACCACGCCGACGAGGTGTTCACGAGCTGGGGCACGGAGACGCCGCGCAAGTACACCGACGACGAGATCCGCACCGCGCTCGACGCGCTCATCAACGAGCACCGCTACGGCGTCGTCCTGCGCGCCAAGGGCATCGTGCCCGCGACCGACGGCGGCTGGATCCACTTTGACTATGTGCCCGGCGAGTCCGATGTCCGCCGCGGCAGCGCGCAGGTCACCGGCCGCGTGTGCGTGATCGGTTCGCATCTGGCGGAGGATGCGCTGAAGGAGCTGTTCCACATTGGCTGATAAAAAACAGCAGGCGCCGGACGTTCCGGTCTACCTCTTCACCGGCTTCCTCGAGGCCGGTAAAACGAAGTTCATTCAGGAGACGCTCGAGGACAACCGCTTCCACAAGGGCGAGCGCACGCTGCTGCTGCTGTGCGAGGACGGCGAGGAGGTCTATGAGCCGGACAGATTCTGCGCCGGAAATGTCTATGTGCGCAATGTCGACGAGGAGTCTGAGCTCACGCGCGACTATCTGCTCGCGCTGCAGGATGAGCTGCACCCCGAGCGCGTGCTCGTGGAGTACAACGGTATGTGGATGCTCGACTCGCTCTACGGCAACCTGCCGGAAAACTGGGCGGTCGCGCAGGAGTTTCTCTTCTGCGATGCGACGACGTTCGTGAGCTACAATGCGAATATGCGCCAGCTCACGGTCGATAAGCTCAAGAGCGCCGAGCTCGTCGTGCTCAACCGCTACAACGATAGCATGGACCGCATGGAGATGCACCGCATCATCCGCGCCATCTCCCGCCGCTGCGACATCGCGTATGAGTACACCGACGGCAAGGTCGTCTATGACGACATCGAGGACCCGCTGCCGTTTGACATCGACGCGCCGGTCATCGAGATCGAGGACCGCGACTTCGCCCTCTGGTACCGCGACATGTCCGAGGAGCCAAAGAAATACGACGGCAAGACCATCGAGGTCAAGTGCCGCTGCCTCGTGCGCAAGAACGTGCCGAAGGGCTGCTTCATCGCCGGCCGGCACATCATGACCTGCTGCGTGCAGGACATTCAGTTCGCGGGCGTCGTGTGCGTGTGGGATCGCGCCGATGAGATCCGCAACGACGAGTGGGCCATCATCACGGCCCGGCTGGACTACAAGTTCCACCGCGCCTACGGCCGAAAAGGCCCGGTGCTCACGGTGCTGTCCGTGCAGGAGGTCGAAAAGCCGGAGGAACCGGTCGCAACGTTCTATTAAGCCGAAAAATGCAAAACAGCCGCCTGTACAGGCGGCTGTTTTTTTGCATATTCAGGTTTCCGTGCCCTCTGCCGTGGACAGCAGGACGCGGTCGTTGTCAAACGCCGTGCCCGCCTGAGCGGCAAAGGCATCGAGCAGGCCCTGCACGGTCATGTCCGCGCGCTGCGCCCCGGAGACGTCGAGCACGATGCGCCCGGCGTCCATCATGAGCGTGCGCGAGCCGAGCTCGAGCGCCTGGTGCATATTGTGCGTGATCATGAGGCAGGAGATGCTGCGCTCGGAGACGATGCTGCGCGTGAGCGCGAGCACCTTGTCGGCCGTCACGGGGTCGAGCGCGGCCGTGTGCTCATCGAGCAGCAGCAGCTCGGGCGTGACCATGGTGGCCATGAGCAGCGTCAGCGCCTGCCGCTGACCGCCGGAGAGCAGACCGACGGGCGTGTTCATGCGCTCTTCGAGCCCCATGTCGAGCTGGGCGAGCGCATCGCGGAAGAATTCCCGGTCCTTGCGGCTGACGCGGCGCAGCTGCTTGTGCTTTTCCGGTGCGCGCAGATAGGCCACGGCGAGGTTTTCCTCAATGGTCATGTGCGGCGCAGTGCCCTTGAGCGGGTCCTGAAACAGGTGGCCGATGCGGCGGCTGCGCTTGTGCGGCGGCAGGAACGTGATGTCCCGCCCGTCAAGCCGGAGGATGCCGTCATCGACATAGAACATACCGGCGATGGCGTTGAAGAGCGTGCTCTTGCCCGCGCCGTTCGAGCCGACGATGGTGGCAAATTCTCCGTCGGCGAGCGTGAGCGACAGGTCGCACAGGGCGCGCTTTTCGTTCACCGTTCCGGCGTTGAATGTCTTGCTGACGTGGGACAGCTCAAGCATCGGTCTCATCCCCCTTTCCGGACAGGGCGCGCAGCTTGCGCGCGTTGGAGCGGATCTTTGCCAGATGGACATAGTCCTTCATATTCGGCGCGGCGATGGCGACGGCGACGATGACGGCGGAGACGAGCTTGAAGTACTCGGCCGAGATGTTCAGCCGCAGCGCCAGCGCGATGATCAGGCGGTAGACGATGCTGCCGAGCACGACGCAGACGACGCGCTTGCCGATCCCGCCGCGGCGGCCGGCAAAGACCTCGCCGATGATCAGACTTGCCAGTGCGATCGTGACCATGCCGGTGCCGAGGTTGATGTCGCAGAACTTGTTGTACTCACCGATCAGGCAGCCGGAGAGCGCCGTGAGGGCGTTTGCGAGGCACAGGCCGATCGTGATGGTGACCTTGGGGTTGATGGAGGAGGCGCTGACCATGTCGAGACTGTCGCCCGTCGCGCGGATGGAAAGCCCGAGCGACGTGCCGAAAAACCGGATGAGCACGACCGCGATCACGCCCAGCAGCAGCGCGAGCAGCACCAGCGTGCTCCACTGGCTGCCGCCGGTGAGTGCCTTGAACAGCGAAAAGACCGTATCGCGCCCCGTGATGGACACGTTGGACGAAAAGCCCATGACCGCGAGGTTGATCGTGTACAGGCCGGTGTTCGAGATGATGCCGGCGAGGATGCTCTCCACGCCGAGGCGCGTCTGCAAAAAGGCGGTGATGAAGCCCGAGAGCATACCAGCAGCCATGGCCGCCGGCAGCGCCAGAAGCGGATGCCCCGCGATGGTGAGCATCGCGCCCACGGCACAGCCGAGCGTAAAGCAGCCGTCGGTCGACAGGTCTGCAATGTTCAGGATGGAAAAGCTGATGAACAGCGCCAGCGCGACGAGGCCGTAAATCAGGCCGACCTCAAGCGCGGTCTTCAACACTGTCAGCATAAACGCCCCTCCTTCGGGATGTCAGATATCAGTCAAAATTCTGCTGTGTGGTCGTCTCGAGCACGGCGCTGCACTTGCCGTCAAACGCCTGCTTGACAGCCGCGAGATCGTAGCCGAGCGCGGTGCAGCTGTCCGTATTGATCATGGCGATGCCGTTGTCGAAGGTCGCGACCGGCAGCGTGGCGGGGCTCTTGCCGTCGACCAGCACCTGCACGACCATGTCGGCCGTCATCTTGCCGAGCGCGGTGTAATCCACACCGTAGCCGACGAATGCGCCGTTGAGCGCGAAGGAGTCAGCGCCGCAGTACTGCGGGATCTTGGCGTTGAGGAACTTCTCGTAGATGGCAAGCTCTGCGGTCATGACGGTGTTGTCGGTCGGAGTAAAGACGGCGTCGACCTTTTCGGCGATGAGCGCGTCAACGGCGGAGGTGATCTCGTCGGTGGTGGTGCCGGTCTTCTCTACGCAGCGGATGCCCTTGCTCTCAAGGTAGGCCTTCGCGTCCGCGATCGGCTGCTTGGACGAGTCCTCGCTCTTGGAGTAGAGAAGGCCGACGGTCTTGGTGTCCGGGTTCTGGGCGAGCATCAGATCGAGCAGGCCCTTGGTGTTGAGCGCGTCGCTCGTACCGGTGATGCGGCCGCCGGGCGCGTCGAGCGCATCGACGATGCCGCTGCCGACGGGGTCAGACACGGCGGAGAACACGATGGGGATCTCGGTGTCCTCGGTGGCGGACTGCATGATCTTCACGGCCGGGGTCGCGATCGGTACGATCAGATCCACGCCCTTGCCGACAAGCTCTGCGCCGATCTGGTTGAGGGTCGTGGCGTCGCCCTGACCATTGTAGAGCGTGTAATCGAAGGTCACGCCCAGCTCCTTGGCCTTGGCGTCGAGCTCGGCCTCGATGGCCGCCTCGATCTGGTTGAGGGACGCATCATCCACAAACTGCACGATGCCGACCTTGTAGGTCTTACCCTCGGCCTTGTCGTCTTCGGTCTTGCTGCCGCAGGCAGCCAGGCCCATGAGCGCGGTGACGGCGAGCGCGCCGCCGACGATCTTTCGGAACGTTTTATTCATAGCAAATTCTCCTTATATTTTATGAAACGGTTGGTTTGTGATGTCCGGATACGGTCTGACGCGGCAAAAACTCTCCGGCCGCCACGCCATCGTCTGGTCCTCCGTGTCATATGCATCCCTCCTGCGTAATTTTATGCAATAAAAAAAGCCTCGTCCACGAAACGGTTCCTTCCGTTTCATGGGACAAGACTGTAACTCCTGCGGTGCCACCCATATTGGCGCTCATGCGCCCACTTTGCACGTACGATCATACGCTCCGCCGGATAACGGCCGCGGCCACCGTCGCCCCTCATGCTGCTGCAATCGGTTTGCCCTCGCGAGTCCATTCGCCATTCGTCCGCTGCAGCGCTTCCACCGTCCGCTGCTCTCTGAAAGCTTCGTAAATGGGTACTCCTCTCGGTCATCGGTTTGTCGATGGTGTTACTCTACCACGTCCGGGAGCGGATTGCAAGCCCCATTTTCACGAAACTGCACGCCGGCGGCGAAAAAAGATTTGTACAAGGCAAACAAACGTCCCTGACCGGCGGTCAGGGACGTTTCGGATTCCGTTAATTTCCGGCGTAGACAAAGGCGTTTGGCAGCGTCCGCCCGGCGGTGAGCGCGGGGTTGGAGCTGCGCATGATGTACTTGCCCTTGTACCAGATCATGGCGCTGGTGCCGCCGTCGAGGTTCATGGCCTGCATACAGTCGTGCTTGGCCATGATGGCCGCGCAGTCCGGCACGCTGATGCCGACCGATGTCGTGAGCCGGCCCTCGACGAGCAGGGCGATGATCTCGCCGTACTTCGACTGCCCGAGACAGGCGCGCGGCTGCAGGTCGGAGAAGCCGCTGCGGGCATTGACGACCGTCTCCCCGTCGATGATCATGGCGGGGGAGAACTCGACCGCGTCCGTCGTGTCGGACGAGACGGGGGAGGTGCTGTCGCGGATGTAGATGCGGTTGTCCGCATGCAGCTCGAGCCGCTTGTAGCCATAGCCCATGTGGTCGCCGTAGGCCCTGCCGTTGCACATGGCGTAGCCCGCGAGCGTGCCGCCGTTGCCGGTGCCGCCCGGATCGATGAAGCCCGAGCCGGTCATGCCGATGACGCCGCCGTGCGCCTGCGCGATCTGGCCGCAATACTGGCCGATGCTGCCGAGCGTGGTCGCTGCGTGCAGACTCAGGCGCGACGGATCCTTCATCACGACAAGTACGCCGCGATAGGTGCTGCCCTTTTCGCGCACGATGAGGATCTCGTTTTGCGCATCGATCGCGAGCACCTGCTCGCCCTGGATGGTGCGGATGCTGGTGCCGTTATCCGTGAGCGCGGAGTGGTCGATGTTGATGCGGCTCCACCCGGCGGCGAGCGCGTCGGGATGCTCCTTGACATACGCCTGCATGCTCGGCACGTCTACCTCCCAGAAGAGGTTGTAAAACGTGATCTCTTCCTTGCTCATGCCCTTGGTGTCGGTGAGCGTCGGGTTGCGGGACTCGCTCTCTCCCTCGTCCCACTCACTGTTGACGCCGATCTGCGCCTCTCGCGCGGCCTCCATTTCGGCGACGACCTTGTCGATGACGCTGCGCGGTATGAAAGCCGTTGCCAGCCACTGGTGGCTGAGCGTGTTCATAGCCGTCTGGATATAGGCCGTGCGCCACTTGGCGATGAACGGAATGTCAGAATAGACCGCCGTCAGATACAGCCCGGCGAGAATGGCCAGCACGAGAAAGAGAATGAGCAGCCTGCGGCCGACGCTTTTTTTCTTCTTCGGCTTTTTGGCTTTTTTGGCCTTGCGGCCGTGCTTGCCGGTCGGGGACGGGGCAGTCTGCTGCACACGCCGGCGGTCGTCCGGCGCGCTGCGGCGCGGCTGCGCGGCGGCATTTTCCGTCCACATGTCGGCGCTCTGCGGCTTCCGCTGCCGGGCAGGCCGCTGCTGAGCGGGCCGCTGCCGGGTGGGTTGCTGCTGCGCCGGCCGCTGTTGAGCCGGCCGCTGTTGAGCAGGCCGCTGCTGAGCGGGCCGCTGCTGAGCGGGTCGCTGCTGCATGTTATCGGTAGTCGGCCGCTGGGTACCCGTTGGACGCGGCGGCGAGGAAAACAGCTTCAAGGGGCAATTCCTCCTTTATGTGCGGGAGATTACGAAGGGCTTGACGTCCGGGCGCGGAAAAAGTTCCGCATCTGCCGGAAAAACGGGAAGGCTCGTACTGCGAGCCTTCCCGAACGTGTGCGGGATCGCTCAGCAGAGCTGTGCGCCGGCGGGCACGCTGTCATCGAGCATGAGCAGGTTGAGCTTGCCGTCCTTCTCGGCCGAGAGGAGCATGCCGTTGGAGGCCATACCCATCATCTTGCGCGGCGGCAGGTTCAGGATGGCGACGACCGTCTTGCCCACGAGCTCCTCGGGGCGGTAGAACTTGGCGATGCCGGAGAGGATCTGCCGGTCGGTGCCGCTGCCGTCGTCGAGCGTGAAGCACAGGAGCTTGTCGGACTTTTTCACCGGCTCGCACTTGAGCACCTTGCACACGCGCATATCGCACTTGGCAAAGTCGTCGATCGTCACATCCGGCAGCACGGGCGCGGACTTCGGCGCGGCGGCAGCCGCGTGTGCGGCCTTGAGCGCCTCGAGCTCGGTGAGCTCCTTGGCCATGTCGATGCGCGGGAAGAGCGTCTCGCCCTTGTGCACGGTGACATCTGCCGGCAGCACGCCCCAGACGGCGGCGTTATCCCATGTGGTCTGCTCCGGAGCGGCGCCGATCTGCGCGAAGGCCTTCTCGCAGCTGTCGGGAATGAACGGCAGCAGGAGCGTCACGGTGATGCGCAGCGCCATGGAGCCGCTGCTGCAAAGCCCGCTGCTCCGGCTGGAGCTTGCCCGGGTGCAGCAAAGCCCTTTGCACGGGCTGCTGGCGGGCGTCTGTATGACCTTAACGGTGCAGAGCAGCTCTGCCACGGTGGCGCTGCTGCAAAGCATGGCGGCGCAGCCCGGGGCAGACGGCGTACACAGCCTGCTGGGGCTGACGGCGGCCATTCCCATTCTGCTGGGGGATAACATCGGCACCACCATCACGGCGGTGCTTGCCGCCATCGGGCAGGGAAGAGACGCCAAGCGGGTGGCGGCAGCCCACGCCATTTTTAACCTGAGCGGCGCGGCGGTGTGCTGTGCACTCTTGCAGCCCTTTGCGGCGCTGGTGCGGCTGTGCTCGCCTACGGGGGCAGAGTGCGCGGTGATCGCCCGGCAGATCGCCAACGCGCATACCCTGTTCAACGTACTGTGTGCGCTGGTATGGCTGCCCCTGACCGGGCAGATGGTGCGGCTGGTCTGCGCGCTGCTGCCGGATAAAAATCGCCCGGAAGAACGGTTGTAAACCGGAGCAGGGAATGGTATACTGAAGCAGATGATACTATTATATATAAAGGATGGAATGCAATGAAACGGATAATCGGCAGGCTGTGTATGGTGCTGGGTGCGGTGCTGATCTTATGCGCCGCCGGGCTGCTGGGCTACAACCGGTGGGATGCCGCCCGGGCAGAAAAGGCTTCGCAGGAAGTATTGGGCGAACTGGAGCAGACCATGCAAAAGACCATCACGGAACACCGGCGGGAAAACGAGACCGCAGCCCCACAGCCGATGCTGGACCCGGCGCAGGAAATGACCACCGTGGAGGTGGAAGGGCGCGACTACATCGGAGTGCTTTCCATCCCGGCGGCGGGGCTGGAGCTACCGGTCATGGCGCAGTGGAGCTATGCGGGGCTGAAGGTCGCTCCCGGGCGCTACAGCGGCACCACCTATGCCGATGATCTGGTGATCTGCGGCCACAACTATGCAAAGCATTTCAGCCCCATCAAGTGGCTGGCTATCGGCAGCCCGGTGTATTTTACGGATGCGGACGGTCTGCGCTGGAGCTACGAGGTGGAGAGCGTGGAGACTTTGCATCCCACCCAGATCGAGGAGATGACCACCGCCACCGAGACAGACAGCTGGGATCTGACCCTGTTCACCTGCACCTCCGGCGGCAACGCCCGGTATGCGGTGCGTTGTGTGCGGACTGGTTATCCTGTCCGGGTGACGGACGCGGCAGAGTGATGCCGGCGCGGCGTGACGATTTGGAATGGCTTCCGCTTTGCTCTAGCAATTATCAGCGGAAAGTTTATTTTTAATTTCGGGATAGCGGAGCGTCTGCGGACGCTCCGCTATCCCATTTTCACGGGAGGGGTCGTAAAGGCAAACGGCATCTACAACGCCGCTTCCAGTGGAAGCGCAGCGGAGCGCATTCCAAATCGTCCCGCACAAAAGGAACGGCGGCGCTGCCGTTCCTTTTTGTTGTCCCACGGGCGGGATTGTGCTATACTGGTACAAGATAAAACTAAGGTGTATCTGAAAGTAAAGAAGAGGTATCAAATCCATGAAAATTCCCGCAAACGGTTTTACCCACGCCGGCAAGTTCCATGCCGATGACGTGTTTGCTACGGCGCTATTGCAAATTCTGCGCCCGGATATCAAGATCACCCGCGGCTTTACCGTACCTGACGATTTTGACGGCATCGTGTACGATATCGGCTTTGGGATGTTCGACCACCATCAGGAGCCCCGGGAGTACCGCGCCAACGGCGTGCCCTACGCAGCCTTTGGTCTGCTGTGGCGGGTGCTGGGCCCCGGCCTTGTGGGCGA
>ERZ857757.127-NODE-127-length-92801-cov-7.007397_pt1 | contig 92801 bp, 79 predicted proteins | sample MGYA00519764_ERZ857757 | MGnify/ENA primary metagenome ERZ857757 (study PRJEB31778, sample SAMEA3449359) | human gut metagenome | biome: human gut; feature: human-associated habitat; material: faeces | place: United Kingdom | collected 2010/2012 ...
GAAGATGCCTCCCACCATGCACGAGAGCACAAAACACCCACAGAGGGGACGGCGACCGGTATCCATAGACCAGTTCCCGAAAATCAACGGTTCCGGCATTCCGGATTCTTTGCCCTTCCATAAAAAGTATGTTGCCCGTCCGCAGATAAAGTTTTCGGATCGACCCCTTTTTCAAAAGGGGTCGCCGGGTGCAGGGCGGGGCCCTGCAAGGAACGCTGGGTGCAGGGCGGGGCCCTGCAAGGAGCAAGTGGGTTTATTCTTGACTTTCTGCAGTCAAGGAAGTATAATGGGGGAGGAAAGCGGGAGAACCCGTAAAACACGACAAAACACGACACAGAGGGGAGAAAAGAAATGATTCGCATTGAAATGGAAGACGGCGGCGTGATAGAACTGGAGCTTTATCCGGACATAGCGCCCTTGACGGCGGCAAATTTTGAAAAACTGGCAAAGGAGGGGTTCTATGACGGACTGATCTTCCACAGAGTGATTTCGGGCTTCATGATCCAGGGAGGGGACCCGACGGGCACGGGCATGGGCGGCTCCAAGGAGAAGATCAAGGGAGAATTTGAAGCAAACGGCTGTCCCAACGCTCTTTCCCACAAGCGGGGGGTAATTTCGATGGCACGGAGCCAGAATTATGATTCGGCATCCTCTCAGTTTTTCATCATGCATCAGAACGGGGAATTTTTAGACGGTCAATACGCCGCATTCGGAAAGGTGGTCAAGGGCATGGAGGTGGTGGATCGGATCGCAGCGGTTCCCACAGACTATTCCGATCGCCCAAGAGCAGAGCAGAAGATGAAAAAGGTCACGGTTATCTGAGGACTTTGAAGGATCTGCGGGAGCAGAGGAAAGGAAGGTTGCCCGTGAAAAATTACATTCTTTCCCTGGATGAAGGAACCACCGGGGCCCGCGCTCTGCTTTTTGACCGGCAGGAGCGGGTGATTGCCTCGGCGTACAGAGAGATCCGGTGCAGTTACCCCCAGCCCTCTTATGTGGAGCAGGACCCGGAAGAGCTGTACGCCGCCCAGTGCGGCGCCATGGCGGAGGTGGTGGCCCGGTCAGGCATTTTCCCGAAGGAGATAGCCGCCATCGGCATTGCCTGTCAGAGGGAGACGACCGTGGTGTGGGAAAAGGAAAGCGGCAAGCCGATATTTCCGGCCATTGTCTGGCAGTGCCGCCGGACGGCAGGCGACTGCGAGAAGCTGAAGGAGGAGGGGCTTTCCGCTCTGATCCGGGAAAAAACCGGACTTTTGCCCGACGCTTACTTTTCGGCGACCAAGCTGAAGTGGATTCTGGATCATGTGGAGGGAGTCCGGAGCCGGGCACAGAAGGGAGAACTGCTTTTCGGCACGGTAGACAGCTATCTGATCTGGAAGCTGACCGGTGGAAAGGTTCACGCCACCGACCGGACGAACGCCTCCCGAACGATGCTTTACAACATTCATACCCTCTGCTGGGACAAAGAGCTTCTGGCGCTTTTTGACATCCCGGAGGAGATGTTGCCCACGGTTCTTCCCAGTTCCTCCTTTTTCGGATACTGCACCGCTTTTGGCACACCCATTCCCATCTGCGGGGTGGCGGGGGACCAGCAGGCGGCTCTTTTCGGGCAGGGGTGCACTGAGGAAGGGCAGGTCAAAAACACCTACGGAACCGGATGCTTTCTGCTCATGCACACCGGACACAAGGCGGTCTGCTCCAGCGGGGGACTTTTGACGACCTTAGCCGCTGACGAAGGGAAACAGCCATCCTATGTGTTAGAGGGCAGCGTGTTCACGGCGGGGGCGGTAATCAAGTGGTTGCGGGACGACCTGAAGCTGATTGAGACTGCCGGGGAGACCGCCGCCATTGCGCAGAGCGTTCCAAACAACGGCGGGGTGTATTTTGTGCCGGCATTTACGGGCTTGGGAGCCCCCTATTGGGATATGTTTGCCAGAGGGGCGATTTTGGGACTGAGCGCCGGATGCGGCAAAGGGCACATGGTCCGGGCGGCCTTGGAGTGCCTTGCCTACCGAACCTACGATCTTCTGGAATCCATCCGGAAGGACACTTCGGCGGTGCTTTCGGAACTGCGGGTGGACGGAGGAGCCGTGCAGAACGATTTTCTCATGCAGTTCCAGGCAGACATTCTGAACATTCCGGTTTTCCGTCCGGATAATCCGGAGCTGACGGCTTTGGGCGCCTTCCGTCTTGCCGCTCTTCAAACCGATTTTCCTTCGCCTGCCGAGAGAAAGACCGGTTCCAAAGGCCGGATTTTCCTTCCCCGGATGAGCGAAGAGGAAAGGCAGAAGAATCTGTCCGGCTGGGCAAAGGCGGTCCGCTGTATCTGTTCGGGAAGCTGAAAAGCCTGCGGCTCCGGTTTTTACGCCGTTTCTTGGGGATGCTTTCAGCGGCGGCACAGGGAAATGCCGGCTTTCCTGAAAAGGAAGGACAGAAACGGGTGGTCTGTGGGGCGGAGTAAAGAGAACTGTTTTGGTCGGGAAAAATAAAAATTGATGGAATTTTCACGAAAAGCGGAAGTTTCCTCTTGATTTTCCCGGCAGAGTATTGTATAATCAATAGTCGGATAGACCGAAAGAACAAGAAGGAGATACATGAACATGAGCAAATGTGAATATGCAATGAGCAGCGAAGTGGAAAATATGTGCGTCGTTGCAAAAGGCTGCGATCACGGCCCGGCTCCGTTGCCTGAAGAGGGCAAGTGGGTTCAGGCAAAGCAGATCGGCGACATTTCCGGTTATACGCACGGAATCGGCTGGTGTGCTCCCCAGCAGGGTGCCTGCAAGCTGTCGCTGAATGTGAAGAACGGTGTGATCGAGGAAGCGCTGGTGGAGACCATCGGATGCTCCGGCATGACCCACTCTGCGGCCATGGCGGCGGAAATTCTTCCCGGCAAAACCATTCTGGAAGCACTGAACACCGATCTGGTGTGCGATGCCATCAACACGGCCATGAGAGAGCTGTTCCTGCAGATCGTGTACGGCAGAACCCAGTCGGCCTTTTCCGAAGGCGGCCTGGTGATCGGCGCCGGCATGGAGGATTTGGGAAAGGGCACCCGTTCCATGGTGGGCACCATGTACGGAACCAAGGCCAAGGGCGTCAGATACTTGGAAATGACCGAAGGCTACTGCACCAGAATGGCGCTGGACAAGGACGATCAGGTGATCGGCTATGAGTTTGTGTCTTTGGGCAAGATGACCGACTTCATCAAGAAGGGCATGACCCCCAACGAAGCATACGAGAAATCCAAGGGTACATACGGACGCTTCAGCGAAGCGGTCAGATATATTGACCCCAGAAAAGAATAATTGAAGGAGGAAATGGAAAATGGCATTGTTTGAAGGCTATGAGAGAAGAGAAGCCAAGATTCTTGGCGTTCTGAAAGAATACGGCATTTCCTCGATTGAAGAGTGCAAGGAAATTTGCAGCAAGGCAGGGATCGATCCCTATACCATCGTACAGGAAACCCAGCCGATCTGCTTTGAAAACGCAAAATGGGCATACACGGTTGGTGCCGCAATCGCCATCAAGACCGGTTGCAAGAAGGCGGCAGATGCTGCGGCCGCAATCGGCGTAGGATTGCAGTCCTTCTGCATTCCCGGCTCCGTGGCCGAAAACCGGAAGGTGGGCTTGGGACACGGCAATCTGGGCAAGATGCTGCTGTCTGAGGAAACCGAGTGCTTCTGTTTCTTGGCAGGACACGAGTCCTTTGCCGCCGCAGAGGGTGCGATCAAGATCGCCCTAAACGCCAACAAGGTGCGGAACAACCCCCTGAGGGTCATTCTGAATGGTTTGGGCAAGGACGCCGCATTCATCATTTCGAGAATCAACGGCTTCACCTATGTGCAGACCGAGTTTGATCCCTACACCGAGACGGTCAAGGTCGTAAAGGAAATTCCCTATTCCAACGGTCCCCGTGCGGCAGTCAAGTGCTACGGCGCAGACAATGTGCCCGAGGGTGTGGCGATCATGAAGTTGGAAAATGTGGGCGTTTCCATCACCGGAAACTCCACCAACCCCACCCGGTTCCAGCATCCTGTGGCAGGAACATACAAGAAGTGGTGCGTGGAAAACGGCGTGAAGTACTTCTCGGTGGCTTCCGGCGGCGGTACAGGCAGAACCCTGCATCCCGATAACATGGCAGCCGGCCCTTCCTCTTACGGAATGACGGACACCATGGGCAGAATGCACTCCGACGCACAGTTTGCCGGCTCTTCTTCCGTGCCTGCGCATGTGGAGATGATGGGTCTGATTGGCATGGGCAACAACCCGATGGTTGGTGCCACCGTGGCAGTTGCTGTGGCGGTCGAAGAGGCAATGAAGAAATAAGAACTACTGAAATTAAGGGTTTTGATCCTTTTGCAGGACCTCCGAACCAAGGTTCGGAGGTCCTTTTTTGGCGCTCATTTATTCTGTTGCCCGCAATCTGTCCGCAAGTGTGCCCCACCTGCCGCACCGTAACGCAAAAGGGAGAACGGCAGGCGGCAAACAGCCTTGCAAAGGGAAGGCTCCGTTCAACAGCTCGACGGCGGAACCTCAAAGGGGGTGCAGGACGGTGTTTTTACGCCTCGTTTTTGGCAGGACTGTTTTCTACCGATATACTTTGAATATTTAGAGGTGCCCTATTGAAATTTCCCAAAAAATGTGCTATACTGAAAGGGTAAAGTAGTATAGACCGGTAAAAAACCGGGCGGAGGTACCCTATGTACGAACAGATTGTGGCGATTTTAGCAAAACAGCTGCAGATCGATCCTTCCAGAATCACGGAGGATACGGATATTGTAGAGGATCTGGGCGCCGATTCGCTGGACATTGTGGAGGCGTTGATGGAGCTGGAGCAGACCTTTTCCATTTCCGTTCCGGACGAGGAGATCGTCAAATTCCGCACGCCCAAGGATATTCTGAATTACATCGCATCCAAAAAAGGCTGATTTTGCCGTTGGCGCTGGGATTCCCGGCGGATCTTTGTGCGCGGTGGAACAAAAATTGCCGAAGGGACTGCCGCAGGGAAGGCAGTCCCTTCTGTCTGCAAAGAAAGGATTTCGGATGGTTGATTTATTGGAGCTTCATAAATATTTTTTGTCATCACACCTGAAGCCGGGGGGCGTGGCCGCCGATTTTACCATGGGAAACGGCAACGATACCCTGTGGCTTTCCCGGACGGTGGGGGAAGAGGGCCATGTGTACGCCTTTGATGTGCAGCTGCAGGCCCTGCGCCACACCGCTGAAAGACTGCGCAGAGAACACGCTCCCGCAAACTGCACTCTGATTTTAGACAGCCACAGCAACCTGAAAAAGTATATCCGGGAGCCGCTCTGTGCGGGAATGTTCAATTTGGGGTATTTGCCCGGAAGCAACAAGGTGCGCACCACCCGTTGCACCACCACCGGAAAGGCTGTGGAGGACGCCATAGAGCTGTTGGTGCCCGGAGGAGGACTGCTGATTGCGGTATATCCCGGTCACGAGGAAGGGCGGCTGGAGGGCGAAATGCTGCGGGAACTGCTTTCCGCCTACAGCCGTTTTGTCTACAGCGTTTCGGAATTCCGGATCATCAATTCGCCGGAATCGCCCTTTTTCTTCTTGGTGGAGCGCTCGGAACGGCGCTGACCCCCGAAAAACAAACGGAGGGAATTTTCTATGAAAATACTTCTTTTAGATAAGACTGCAAGCGGGGAGGATCTGGATTATACGCCCCTGGCGCAGTTCGGCCCGGTGTGGGACTGCGGAAACCGCAAGACCGAAGAGGAGATGCTGCGCCTTGCCGCCCATCCGCTTTATGGGGATGCCGAGGGGATCCTCTGCAACAAGGCGCCGATGACGGCGGCGGTGCAGGAGGCCTTTCCCAAACTCCGGTATATAGGGTTGTTTGCCACCGGCTACAACAATGTGGACACGGAGCAGGCAAAAAAGCGGGGGATCGCGGTCTGCAATGTGCCGGGCTATTCCACGGAAGCGGTGGCGCAGATGGTCTTTTCCCACATTTTGCTGATCGCCTCTTCCATAGACCGGTATACGGCAGACACCCGGGCGGGGAAGTGGGTGAACTACCCGGTGTTTACTATGCTCACTCACCCCATGGAGGAGCTGTCCGGAAAGACCTTGGGCATTTTCGGCTACGGGAGCATCGGGAAAAGAGTGGCCGAGATCGGTGCGGCCTTTGGCATGAAGGTGCTGGTGCACACCCGGACAGAACGGCCGGGCTGTCCCTTTCCCTATGTGGACGCCCACACCCTGCTGTCCTCTGCGGACTATCTTTCCCTGAATGCCCCTCTGAATGCTCAGACGGCCCGGTTCATCAACGAGGAAAGCATCCGGGAAATGAAGGACGGGGCGGTGCTCATCAACACCGCACGGGGAGGATTGGTGGACGAAGAGGCGCTGGCGGCGGCTCTGCGCCGGGGAAAACTGCGGGCGGCAGGATTGGATGTGCTGCAAAGCGAGCCGATGGCTTCCGATTGCCCGCTGCTTGGCTTGCCCAACTGTCACATTACCCCTCATGTGGCCTGGGCACCGGAGGAAACAAGAGAACGGCTCATGCAGATCGTGACCGAGAATCTGAAGGCCTTTTTAGAGGGAACTCCCCGGAATCGGGTCTGCTGACGGCCTTCGGAGGAAGGCTCTTGAGGCAGAAAACCGAAAGCACAAAGGATTTTTCGGCTCTCGGAACGGGATTTTATGGCTCTTTTCCCCCGGCTTTGCCGGCAGAGCATTTTCATTCGGAAATGCATTTTTCGTCCGGGCTTTTGAAGGCTCCCTTTCTGCGATCGGGGCGCCGTTCTTCCGGCGGATGTCCGGAAGGAGGGAAAGAAATTGAAGAGAAAAAACGAATTTTCCCTTGACAGGGAAGGGAAAATCCGTTACACTGATTCTGGTCGAAGGCTGTCGGAAAGCGGCTTTCTCAATTTGAGGAAAGGAAGACCTCCGGCGGTGGCCGGAACATCCGCCTTGTACCCATGAATTATATTTTTTTTGATATTGAATGTGCCAACTGTCAGAACGGTCAGGCCAAGATCTGTTCCTTTGGCTATGTGATTACAGACGAAAGTTTTACCGTTCTTGAAAAGGAGGATTGGATCGTCAATCCGAAGGCTCCCTTTTTGCTGACCGGGCACCGGAATGTACCCTATATCCAATTGGCTTACGACCGGGAGGAATTCCGGAAGGCCCCGGATTTTCCCCGGGTCTACGGACAGATCAGAGACCTGCTCACCCGTCCGGATTCCCTGATTTTCGGCTATGCCGCCGACAACGATGCCGGCTATCTGCGCAGTGAATACGAGAGGTATCAGCTTCCCTGCGTGGATTTCACCTATTATGATTTGCAGAAGCTCCTGCATTTTGCCCTGCCCGACGCAGGATCCAACCAGCTTTCCCTGCAGGCGGCCACGGCGCTTTTCCGGGAGGAAATACACCAGGACATACACAAAAGCGATGAGGATGCCTATCTGACCATGCTGGTCTTGGAGGGGCTTTGCCGGCAGACCGGGCTGTCGCCCCTGAAGCTGCTGGAGCGCTATCCGGTGTGCCGGGGGGATTTACTCAACAACCGGATCACGGTGCGTGTTTTAGAGGGACAGAATCTGCTTCTGAAGGTTTTAGGCGATAAAACCGACCGGATTTCGCCCAAAAGCGAGCATCGGACCCTGTATGTCCGGTTTATCCGCCATGTAAAGCCCTCCGGAAGGGAATATCCCCAGTGGCTGAAGGGCAAACGAGTGGGGGTGCCGGAAAAATATGCCGAACGGCACTACCGGGATGTGCTCCGGCTGATCCAGCTGATCTGCGACTGCGGAGGGCGTTATAGCAGTATTCCCGAAGATTGCCACATTTTTTTGGACTATCCGGTGTATACTCCCGAGGGGGATCGGAAGGTCTGCGCCGAATTGCAGAGATTGTTTAGCAAGCATCCTTCCCGTTGCCCTGCGGTTTTACAGCCAGAGGAGTTTTTTTCCTTCTGCGGACTGACGGAGGAAGCCTTTTCCGCCCTCCCCCTGCCCCAGGTGGAGTACCTTCTGGATGAACGGTATGCTCCGCCGCCCAAGACCGAAAAAGAGCAGAAGGGCCCCTTGTCCAAACGGCAAAGAAGAAGGAAGCCGAAAAAAGAGCGGGAAACGGTGGTCATCATTCCAAAGGAAAAAGGGTAAACCGCCCTCAAAGTTCGGTTCACCCCTTTGTCTTGGGTCTTCAGAATGAAAGAGTCTTCCTCAGTTCTGCTTCTGCACCGACTTGTATTCGTCGTAGAAGCGGTAGTAAGGACAGTTTCCGGTGCTTCTGCCGAGAAAATCCACGAATTCGTCTTCATCAAGATTCATCACACAAGAACACCCTTCGTCGTCTTCTTCAAAGAATTCGCAGGTTTCACAACGGCTTTTCGGTCTTTTGGCTGCCGTTTGATTCTTGTTTGTCATAGTGCACCTCCTCTCTTTTTTTACAGTATACCATATCCGCAGTCTTTTGGCAAGACGGCGGGTTGGTTTTCGGAAAAAATTCCGGCAGGCCTTTTCTCGCCCTGCCGGAAAAATCAGGATCGTCTGCGAAAGGACTGGTATGATATGTTGAAAAAATCAAGATTTGTTTCGTTTCTTGCGCTTTTTCTGGTGCTGATTTCTGTAGCAGGGCTTTGTTCCTGCGGCGGAGGCAGTCTTCAGGTGGGCGAATCCTCCGGGAGCTCTCCCGACACGGCTGAGCCGACGGAAACCACCCCCGTCTCCCAGACTGTAACGGAAGACCCGACGAAGTCCGCCCTTCTGCCCACCGAGTCCGGTCCCTCATCGTCTGAAGAGCCGACACCGCCCGTCGATCCGACAACTCCGGAAGATCCTACCACCCCGGTTGTGCCTCTTGAAACGGAAGAGGTGTCGGCCAAATCGGTGAAGCATGTGTTTACCCACTGCCTGATCAACGACCCGCAGAAGGGCTGCTCCTATGCCGGCGCACCGTTGGACGCCGATTGCCTGACGGTGACCGAATTCCGGCGGTTGCTGGAATCGCTGTATGAAAACGGATACTGTCTCATCAATATCAACGATATGTATGTGGTGGACGCAAACGGAAAGGCAAGATTGGCCGATACGGTTACGGTGAACAAGGGCAAAAAGCCGTTGGTCATTTCCATAGACGATGTAACCTACGATCCCCGCAAGAAGGGTTCGGGCATGGTGGATCGCCTGGTGATCGAAAACGGCACCATCATGGGATGCTACGACAACGCCGACGGCAGTACGACCCTGACCGACGGAGAGGTTTTTCCGATCGTTGAGGCCTTTGTGAAGGAGCATCCGGACTTTTCCTACAACGGAAACAAGGTCACGCTGGCACTGACCGGCTTTGCCGGAATTCTGGGATACCGTACCGACGAAAGGTATGAGGGACAGTATGATGTGGCGGAAGAGCGCCGGAAGGCAAAGGAAGTGGTGGACTGGCTGAACGAAAACGGCTATAATTTTGCCTGCCACACCTATTCCCATGCCAACTATACCACCTGCTCCGACAGCCGAGTGAGGGAAGACCTTGAAAAATGGGACAGAAATGTGAAACCCCTGATCGGGGAGACCAGAGTTCTGGTGTATCCCTACGGGGCCTTCACCTATCAGGATACCAACAAGCACAACGCTTTGCTGCAGGCAGGCTATGTGGTCTTCTGCGGCACCTCCCAGCTGAACACCCTGTGGGACGGCTCTCAGCCGAAGCAGGACGGAGGGGCGGCCAAGAATACCGGTACCATTTATCTGGAGCGCTTTACGGTGACGGGAGCGACCCTGCGCCCCTATGCAAGTCTACGGAACTTTGTGGAATACTATACGAGCTTCTATAAGGACCTGGGCTACGATGAAGAAAGTGCCAAAAAGAAGGCAGAGGATCGGGCGGCAAACGATACCTACGGCTATGAGGCAACCAGAGAGAACACCCTGATCTATTACAAGCCGGAGCAGATCTACGATACGGAAAACCGCTATTACAAAATTTATACCGACGAAGTATAAAAGTATAAGAACAAAAGTATAAAAAGAAAAGGGTACCCTGTAAATCATTTTTGCAGAGTACCCGTAAGTATGAAAAGAGGAAAACGGCAATGAAATCCATAAGAGAACTTTACAAGGTCGGCAGAGGCCCCTCCAGCTCTCATACCATGGGTCCGGAAAGGGCCTGCAAGTACTTCCTTTCCCAAACGCCGGAGGCGGATCGGTATAAGGTCATCCTCTATGGCTCCTTGGCGCTGACCGGCAGGGGGCACCGGACCGATGTGGCCATTTCCGAAACCCTGCGTCCTTTCCCGGTGGAGATCGTTTTTGACACCGGGACTACCGGCCTGCCCCACGCCAACACCATGGACTTTTTTGCCTATAAAGGGGAAAATCTGTTGCTTCAGGACCGGATCATCTCCGTCGGGGGCGGGGATATCCGGATTGCGGGCCATCCGGAGGAGGAGAAACCGGAGGTTTACCTCGAGAAGAATTTTACAGAAATCGCAAGGATCTGCCATGCCGAAAACATCCGGCTTTCCGACTATGTTTTTGCCAAGGAGGACGAACATTTCCGGGATTTTCTCTATGAAATCTGGCAGGTGATGAAAGAGGAGATCCGGGAGGGACTGACCACCACCGGCGTGCTTCCGGGCGGACTGAATGTGCAGAGGGTGGCCCAGCTTCTTTATAACCGTCGGCATATCGACGAGCGCCCGGAAACCAGGGAAAACCGGATCGTATGCGCCTACGCCTTTGCCGCAAGCGAGCAGAATGCCGACTGCAAAACCATCGTCACCGCTCCCACCTGCGGTTCCTGTGCCGTAGTGCCTTCGGTTTTGCTCTATATGCAGGAGAAAAAGGGCTTTTCCGACGAGGAGATTTTAAGAGCCCTGGCCACCGGCGGATTGATCGGAAATATCGTCAAGCAGAATGCATCGATTTCCGGTGCGGAGGCCGGATGTCAGGCAGAGATCGGAACGGCCTGCGCAATGGCCGCTGCGGCCTTGGCGGAGCTGTTTGAAATGGGGATCGATCAGATCGAGTATGCCGCAGAGGTGTCGTTAGAGCATCATTTGGGCCTGACCTGCGATCCGGTTTGCGGATTGGTTCAGATTCCCTGCATCGAGCGGAACGCCGTGGCCGCCATGCGGGCGTTGAACGGACTTTCCCTTGCCAATTTCTTGACCGGTACCCGCAAGATCTCCTTCGATATGGTGGTGAAAACCATGTACGATACCGGAAGAGACATCAATGCCCACTACCGGGAGACCTCCGAAGGAGGGCTGGCCAAGCTCTTCTGAAAGAGTGAGGTCGCTGTTTTCAGGAATCCGTCCCTTTGGTTCGGTGAGGTATCCCGAAGGAAGGTCGCCGGCTCCGAAACAGGCGGAAGAAAAAATGAACTTTTTTGAAAAAAGGGCTTGACAAAGAAAAAAGTGTGTGCTACACTTTGGTAAACCGATGAGGAAGAGTGAGTAGGTTCTGTTTCTGTTCTTCAAGAGAGCTGCAGGCGGTGGAATTGCGGCAGAAACCGCAGGACTGAATGGACTTCCGAGGGCGACCGGAAAGAGGAGCCGAGAGTGGATTTCGGGTTCTTGAGTATGGGAGACGGAGAGAAAGGCCCTCCGTGAAAAAAGGTCGGCGTATGATTGTACGCATGAGAGGACGGTTTTCCGTCAAGCAGGGTGGCACCGCAGGAATTTTTCCTGTCCCGGCAACAGTTGGTTTGTTGCGGGACAGGATTTTTGTTTTTTCAGGAGGAACGGGTATGTACATATTGGAAAAGAGCTGGCGCCCCGGCGCCTGAAAAAGTTTTTGGTCCGGGCGCCCGGAACAATGAGACGGAACTGCGGGAAATTTCGCAGGGAAAAGCGGCAGAAGGAGCCGCACTTTGGAATGAAAAAAGAGAATAAAGAGATAAGGATGGTCTGTAAAAATGAAAAAGATTATTGCGTTGGCGCTTGTACTTCTTTGCTTTGCAGGGTGTTTTGCCTCCTGCGGACAGAACAAAAAGGAAAATGAATTTGTCATCGGTATTTGCAACTATGAGGATGGTGCGTCCTTAAATCAGATCGTGGACAACATTCAATCCCGGTTGGCGGAGCTGGGCCAGGAGAAGAATGTGACCTTTACGGTGAAGCTTCAGAATTGCCAGGCAGACTCCAATGTGATGAACCAGATTATCGAGAACTTCAAGAACGACAAGGTGGATCTGATGATCGGTGTGGCCACACCGGTGGCTATGGCCATGCAGGCCGCCACGGAGAACAGCGGAATCCCGGTGGTGTTTTCCGCCGTTTCGAACCCTGTTTCGGCAGGGCTGGTGGAAGCGCTGGATAAACCGGGAGAGAACATCACCGGCACAAGCGACTTTTTGGATGCAACGGCTGTGATGAACCTGATGTTTGCCGCCAACCCGGAGATTCAGAAGGTGGGTCTGCTTTACGATGTGGGTCAGGATTCTTCCAAGACCGCGATCGAGACTGCCAAGAGTTATCTTCAGAGCAAAGGCGTGACCGTGGTGGAAAAAACCGGCAGAACCAACGACGAACTGATTCAGGCCGCCCAGAATCTGGTTGCTGAAAAGGTGGAAGCGATCTTTACGCCCACCGACAACACGGTGATGAAGGCCGAACTTGCCATCTATGAGATTTTGGCCGATGCCAAGATTCCCCACTATACAGGTGCTGACTCCTTCGCCTTGAACGGAGCGTTCTTGGGCTACGGTGTGGACTATGCCAATCTGGGCAAAGAGACCGCCAACATGGTTTGCGAGATTTTGGTGGATAAAAAACCGGTTTCTTCCATGAATGTGCGCACCTTTGACAACGGCACTGCCACGATCAACACCGAAATCTGCGAGAAGCTGGGATACAATTTTGAGGAGCTGAAGACGATCTTTGCTCCCTACTGCACCAAGGTTCAATCCATCACAACTGCCGAGGAATTTGAAAAGTAATTCCGGAATCCGGGTAAGGCGGAACGGTCTTTCGCTTCACCCGGAAAGCCTTTTTCCGAAACTGCAAAAATTACGAAGGAACGGAGACTGAAATGTCGATTGCACTGATCCAAACTGCGCTGGAGCTGGGGCTTTTCGGAGCTCTTACCACTTTGGCGCTGTTCTTAAGCTATTCCATGCTGAATGTCTGCGACCTTTCCACCGATGGATGCTTTACCTTGGGCGCCACGGTGGGGGCGGTGGTGGCCATCGGCGGGCACCCCTGGCTTTCTATTCCGGCGGCTATGGCGGCGGGAATTCTTTCGGGCTTTGTGGTTGCGCTCCTGCAAACCAAAATGGGCATCAACAGCCTGCTTGCCGGAATCATCGTCAACACCGCACTGTACTCCATCAACATTGCGGTGATGGACGGTTCGTCGGTTCTGAACATGAACAAAACCGAGACGGTGTTCACAATGGCCAAGGGTCTTCTTGAAAAGCTCGGACTGGAGGACTACAACAAGCTTTTTGTGGCGCTGATCGCCGTTCTGGCGGCGGCACTGCTTTTGGGGTTGTTCTTAAAGACTAAGCTGGGTCTTGCCATCCGTGCCACCGGAAACAATCCGGATATGGTCCGTTCCTCTTCGGTCAACACCACCTTTACCACGATCGTGGGTCTTTGTCTTTCAAACTCCCTCACCGCTCTTTCGGGGTGCCTTCTGGCCCAGTCGCAGAAATCGGTGAATATTGACATCGGCACCGGCATGGTCACGGTGGCCCTGGCCTCTCTGCTCATCGGCGGCGCATTTTTCGGCAAACGGAAAATTCCCCTGCGGATTCTGGGCATGGTGGTCGGCTCCTTCATATTCAGGCTGGTTTACACCGTGGCTCTCCGGCTGGATATGCCGGCGTATATGCTGAAGCTGGTTTCCTCGGTCATTGTGGTTCTGGCGATTTCTCTTCCCTATCTGAAGGAACAATTCCCTCTGCTGAAGCGCCGCTTCGGTCTGAGGAAGGGCAGACAACCGGAAGAGACCCGGAAGGAGGACAACGGGAAATGTTAGAGCTTCAACATCTTTTCAAAACCTTTAATCCCGGAACGCCGGATGCCAAGCTGGCCCTCAACGATCTCTCCTTTGCGGTGCATGACGGGGATTTTGTAACCATCATCGGCGCAAACGGCGCCGGAAAATCCACGCTGTTCAACGCAATTGCCGGCAGCTTCATCACCGACGCCGGCAGAATTTTTCTGGACGGCAAGGACATCACCCTGCAAGCGGAGCATAAGCGTGCCCGCACCATCGGACGGCTCTTTCAGGACCCGATGCGGGGCAGCGCGCCCGGCATGACCATTGAGGAGAATCTGGCGTTGGCTTCCGGAAGAGGCGGGTGGATGCACAGGACCTCCCAGGCCGACCGGAGGTTTTTCAGAGAGAAGGTGGCGCTTCTCGGCATGGGTCTGGAGGATCGGATGAATCAGCCGGTGGGTCTGCTCTCCGGCGGACAGAGGCAGGCGCTGACTCTGCTGATGGCAACCGCCACCCGTCCCCAGTTGCTTCTTTTGGACGAATGCACGGCGGCGTTGGATCCGGGAACCGCCGAAAAGGTGCTGGCACTGGTCAATCGGATCGTGGGCGAAGAGCATCTGACCTGCCTGATGATTACCCACGATATGCAGGCGGCGCTGGACTTAGGAAACCGCACCATCATGATGAACAACGGTCAGATCGTTATGGATGTGGAAAACGAGGAGCGTTGCGGACTGACGATCTCCGATCTGCTTTTAAAGTTCAAGGAGGCCGCCGGAAAAGAGTTGAGCAACGACCGGATGCTGTTGACCTGAATCCGGAATATGAAAAAAGGGCGGTAAAAAAGTCCCGCTTGCAAATAATTTAAAAGAGAAAACCCAGAGAAGGTCAAGTGCTTCTGCTTGATGTCCCTGGGTTTTGCGGTTCGTTTTTTCAAAATGTGCTTTTTGAAAAGACTTTTTGTGCCGTTTTTATAATCACGAGGCATCCCAAAAATCCTCAAAAAGATGCCGCTTGCCGGCGGAGTTGAGCGGCATGCACAAAAACGACGCTGAGCTCCAAACGAATGGAACTCAGCGTCATGCTTGGAGCAGGCAACGGGAATCGAACCCGCATAGTCAGCTTGGGAAGCTGATATTCTACCACTGAACTATGCCTGCACATGGAGTATTCTACCACGGCTTTTTCTTCCTGTCAAGGGGAATTTTTTAGAATTTCTTCTGTACAAATTTTTTAGAATTTTTCTGTAGAGCCTTCTATAGTTCCGCACGCCTTGCTATATGGTGAAAATATCCCCCGGTTTGCTGTTTTGGTTTTTCTTTTGGTTCCGTCAATTTCGGCTTGAGACTTTCGTACAGGACCCGGTTGGCAGGCGGCGTTAAAGTTGAGTTTTGGGGCAGTGCCAACGGCAGTGCTCCCGGTGCCCAAAGCGGGAAACCGGCAGGCTGTCTGAATTTTTTAAAGGATTTTTCCTGCGGCGAAAGGAGGGGAGCTCTCAGAGCTTTTGTCCTTTAGACATTTTTTTCTGCCGGATTCTTCCTTCCCGGATACAGCCGTATTTCTCTCCCAGAAAGGCCGCTATAAGAAAAAGGATCTCGCCCAGAAGCATGGCCAGAAGAAACTGCCCGTCAGATACTTTTTCAGGGTCGGGCGAAAAGGCCTGTCTGTCGGACAGGTAGCGCAAAAGAAATCCGCCGTAATAGCCCGCTCCGTTGGTAAGGAGCAGCGGAAAATGGGTGAGAAAGGCCGCCAGCATCCGGATTCCGCCGGCTAAAATCAGCGACAGAGCCGACAGTACCGGCTTAAATTGAACCCGGTTCTTTCCGATACGGTAGTATACAAAAAAGATTCCGCCGCATCCAAAGAGCAGGTATCCAACCGTTCGCAACAGGTAGTCGGTGTAGGGCTCGGGAGAAAACAGCACCCCCGCAAAGCCTCCGATGAGAAAATCTGCCGTGAGAAAACCGAAAAGAAAGGCGATAAACAGCCAGAAATACCCGATCCCCGTAAAACGAAGGACCAGCAACACCTTTTTTCTGCCCTTGCTCGGCTCCTTTTTTTTCCGGCTTCTGCGGAACATATTCTTCCCCTCCTGTCCTTTTCAGAGTAAAAAGGCCGTGGCAACACCTTTCCGATCTGCCACAGCCTTCCGCATCACTTTGCCAGTTGGCGCTCCAAATAGATCAATCCGTCGTTGAACGCTTCGTAAAGGCTTTTCTTATCAAACTGCTTCACCATGCGTTCCATGGGAGAGATGGAAGGATCGCTTTTCAGAACCTGAACGATGACCCGATCCGGCACCTCACACTCCCGGTCTCCCACCTTGATTTTTTTATTGGACAGAATCATCATGTACAGAATATATTCATCCTGCATACTGCCGTAGCAAATCTGATTTCCTTCTCGTACCAAGGGTTTTCCCTTGTACATCAGGTACTGCCCCTTCACGGTGCTCTCTATCGCCATAGCTTTTCCTCCTCCTTGCTTTCCGCTTTTCTAAACAAGCTACTATACAACAAAACGACCATACAACAAAAGTATTATACTATATTTCTTTCGGATATGCAAGGCTTTTTTGTTTTTCTTTCGGCGGCAGGGGTATAAAGCCGCCAAAGGGAATCTTTTGCCGCCGAATCCCGTTTTTCGGAAAGCCGAATCATCCGTATGCGGAAAGATCGGTGGCGTAGCAATATTTTGCAGAGGTAAATTTCCCGAAAATATATTTGTTGCTGGCCGATTCGCACATGACATAGAGCTTTCCCTCCACCGTCACGATTTCTTCGGACATGGGCGCAATCTTCAGGTCTGTTTTCAGAACGGAAGAATCCAGCACGAAAAGCGGGACCTGCTGACCCAGGACGGTGATTTCCCCTTCCTGCTTCGGCTCGTTGTAGATGTAGATATGGGAGAACGCAGGTCCGTAGGAGGTGGACAGGCAGAAACGGCCTTCTTCGTCAAAGCACATTCCCTGCACCAGCCCCGGAATGGAATAGGCCCTTTCCACAGAAGGCGCAATGCCGAATTCCTCATTCTCGTCCAACCGATAGGCAAGGATCAAAGCGGTGTTCCCGTCCCCTGCGGCGGTCGTATACTTGTGACTGTCGGGTGTGGGATAATTGGACTCTCTGTAGAATTCGCCCACATAGATGTAGCTGCCCTCCACATGGGTGAAGGCCACGCCCAGCTTGTCATCCTCCGTTGCCGTGCTGAAAATGCCCAACGCCTGAATGGTTTCCCCGCTTGCGGCGGCCTTTAAATCTTTATAGGAGTAGACCAACAGTCCTTCACTTCCCGCCACATAGAGGTAATTTCCCTTCAAGGAAATACCGCCCACATGACCGCAGTATTCCTTGCCGTCCCGATCCAACAGCCCGACCCGCTTCACTTCCTCGCCGCTTTCCTTGCCCACAACGCTGATTTGGGAAGGCTGGTTATCGGAGCGATAGCCGGTGACGAGAAATTCTTTCGTGTTCTCATCATAGCAGAGACCCTGCGGGATCAGTCCTTCGGAAAGTCCCGGAATTTCAAAGGTCTTTTCGGAATTCTTGTAGTATTCCCGGACCGAAAGCCGGAAATATGCCCGCACGCCGCAGAGAAGCAGACAGACCAAGACCACCAGGATCAGGATAATGGCAAGGAGAATTTTCCAAAGGCTCTTTTTCTTCTTGACTTTGTTCTTTGGACTTTCCGGGGTGTTTTTATTTACCGATTCCGGGGATACTGCGCTACTTTCAGACATGATGTACTCCTTTTCCGACAGAGCGTTTCTGCGGCACGATTTTCTTTCTTTTCAGTATAAGGGCAACCTGTGAAGCAGTATACAACACAATTATGAACATGGTATAAACAAACGCAAAAACAAAAAGACAATCTGAGAAAGTCCCCAAATGGCCGGGCGGGCTCAGCCAAAGGTTTTCTGAGCCGTTTCTATAAATGCCGAGCAGGCAGAGCTTAAATACCGATTGCGCTTGAAGCCAATGCTCATGGTTCTGGTGGTGTGCATTCCGTCCAATCTGTAAAAGACACAGCCCTCTCCCGATGCCGCCGAAATCAATGCATCGGTCACAAAGGCAATGCCCATACCGGAACAAGCCATATTGTAGGAGGTAATCAACTGATTCGGAGAAAGCAGAACCTTGGGCGCAAAGCCGGCGTCTTCACAGAGAACATTTGCCCGGCGGTGCATATCGTTGCCCTGCTTCAGGATCAGAAAATTTTCTTCTCGGAATTCCTTCAGATCCACGGCCGGGCAGTCGGGGGAACGATGCCGTCTCTTGGAAATCTGCTCTTTGGAAAGAGCGAAGGATTCAAGCTGTCTGTTGACCGCAAGCCCCTCCGGAACCGCCAGAAACAGAGATTCTTCAAACAGAGGCAGCGCCGTATAGAACCGGGTGTCAAAATCATGAGCGATCAGAAGGTCTAAATTTTCGGTAAGCAACAGCTTTCTCAAATCCGGAGAGTTGTTTTCCACCAGCTCCACTTCAATCCCGCCATAGCGGGAGAGAAACTTTTTGATGATCGGCGGCAATACAAAAGAGGTCACAAAATTCTCTCCCCCCACCACAATGTGCCCGCTTTGCAGGGCCGACAGATCCGCCAGCTGCTCCCGCATCCGCCGGTCGATCGCCCGGATTTCTTCCAAAGCGGCAATGTACACCTTTCCCGCTTCTGTGAGAGACAGGGGCGATCCGGAGCGGTCAAAGATGGTAATGCCCAAGGATTCCTCCAGTTTTTTCACTGCGGTGGACAGTGCCGGCTGAGAAACAAAGAGATTTTTGGCCGCCGCCGAAAAGCTCCGCTCCTTATACACCTCATATACATAATCCCATTCGTTCATGGCGGTTTTCCTTTTATAGTTTTTTTGAATGATTCTCTGCTTTTTATTTATAAATGTTATAGTCATTATAGTGCATCTTCCCGGAAAATGCAAGAGTTTTCGGCAAGAATATTTTCCGAATCCCGATTGCTCCTTCGTTTTTCTGCCGTTGGGCACCTTCTGCCAAGACTTTTTGGCGGACTTTCCGGTTTTGGCACCGTGTTTTTCGGCAAAATTCAGTCGGTTTTTTGGGGCTTCGCCTCTTGACTTTTCCGTGAGAAAAGTATATAATGGCAACAGCGTTCCCTTGAGGGAGTAGCAAGCGCATAAATGCGTAACAAGTCAACAGCCCCGTCCGGCGTTTCCGGTCTGGCTTGTTTTAAATTGCGAGACTCATGCTTCACCATCGGTGTACAGGTGTCTTGCTTCTGTCTGACGCTTTTTCCTGTGTAGCCGTTGGTTGCACGGTTTTTTTATTCTGTTCAGGTACTTTTCTGAAGTTAGGAGGAAAAAATGAAGTATTATTGCGAGGAAAAAGAAGCAGTCCTGAGGGAGCTTTGCTCCAAGGAGGGTGGACTTTCTTCCGAGGAGGCCGCTGTCCGTCTGGAAAAAAACGGAAAGAACCGGCTGAAAGCGGCCAAGGGTAAATCGTTGATTGTGCGATTTTTGAGCCAGCTTGCCGATCCCATGATTATTATTCTGCTGGTGGCGGCGGCAATCAGCGGCGTGCTTGCGGTAACGCAGGGGGAGAGCTTTGCCGATGTAATCATCATTCTGTCGGTGGTGATCGTCAATGCGGTGCTGGGGGTCTATCAGGAGAGCAAGGCGGAAAAGGCCATTGAGGCGCTTCAGGAGATGTCTGCCGCCAAATCCAAGGTTCTGCGGGATGGCAAAGTACAGATCATTCCCAGCGAAGATTTGGTGGTCGGGGATATTATCCTTCTGGAAGCGGGAGATGCGGTGCCGGCTGACGCCAGAATTCTGGAGAGCGCCAGTCTGAAAGCCGAAGAAGCGGCCCTGACCGGTGAATCCGTTCCGGTGAGCAAATTTATTGACATCATCAATCTGAGGGAGAACGAGAAGGATGTTCCCTTGGGCGATCGGAAAAATATGCTCTATATGGGCGGCACGGTGGTTTACGGCAGAGGTGTGGCGGTGGTGACCGCCGTCGGCATGGACACGGAAATGGGCAAAATTGCCGACGCCCTGCAGAAGACCGAAGCCGGTGAAACGCCTTTGCAGATCAAATTGAACCAGCTTTCCAAAGTGCTCACATGGTTGGTTTTAGGTATCTGTGCCGTGGTTTTCGGGGTGCAGCTGCTGAAGACAGGAAGTCTGGATTTTGAGCTGGTGCTCAATTCCTTCATGGTGGCGGTTTCTCTGGCGGTCGCCGCTATTCCGGAAGGGCTTGCGGCGGTGGTGACGGTGGTGCTGTCCATCGGTGTTACCAATATGTCCAAGCGCAAAGCGATCATCCGTCGGCTCACCGCCGTGGAAACACTGGGGTGCGCCCAGATCATCTGCTCCGACAAGACGGGGACCTTAACGCAGAACAAAATGACGGTCGTTGAGAATTTCAGCTCGGACGAAAGGGAGCTTGCCACCGGAATGGCGCTTTGTTCCGATGCCGAAATCGACGAGCAGGGACAGGTCACCGGAGAGCCTACGGAAGCGGCTCTGGTCAATTGGGCCTATAAATTGGGTCTGCCCAAGAACGAGCTGAAAAAATCCTTTCCCAGACGGGCCGAAGCCCCTTTTGATTCTCTGCGTAAAATGATGTCCACGGTCCATGAAACCCAAAACGGGATCGTACAGTATACCAAAGGTGCCCCCGATGTGGTGCTGGGCCTCTGTACCAAATATCTTTGCGCAGGCAAGGAAGTGCCCATGACCGAGGAATACAGGCAAGAAATTCTGTGCGCCAACAAGAAAATGGCAGACAACGCTCTGCGGGTGCTCGCCTGCGCCTGCCGCCGCTGGGAGGCTCTGCCGCCTGACAGCGAGGCCGCTACTTTGGAGCAGGAACTGTGCTTTGTGGGTCTTTGCGGTATGATCGATCCTGTACGCCCCGAAGTGAAGGATGCTATTGTGGAATGCCGGGAAGCGGGTATTCGCCCCATCATGATTACCGGCGACCATGTGGATACCGCCGTGGCGATCGCCCGGGAGCTGGGAATTCTTCAGGAAGGCAACCGGGCAGTTACCGGTTCCGAGCTTTCGGCCATGGATGACGAAGAATTTGAAAAACAATTCCGAAATATCAGCGTCTATGCCCGGGTTCAGCCCGAACACAAGACCAGAATCGTCAATGCCTGGCGTAAAGCCGGCTTTATCACCGCCATGACCGGCGACGGCGTCAACGATGCGCCCTCCATCAAGGCGGCGGATATTGGCGTGGGGATGGGTATTACCGGTACCGATGTGACGAAAAATGTGGCGGATATGGTGCTGGCAGACGACAACTTTGCGACCATTGTGGGTGCCGTGGAAGAGGGCAGACGGATCTACGACAACATCCGTAAGGCAATTCAATTCTTGCTCGGCTCCAATATGAGCGAGGTTTTAAGCATTTTTATCTCCACTTTGATGGGATTCACCATCCTCAAACCTGTGCACTTGCTGTGGATCAATCTGGTGACCGACTGCTTCCCGGCGCTGGCACTGGGTATGGAAAAGGCCGAGCCGGATATTATGCGCCGTAAACCGAGAAGCGCCAAAGCCGGCGTGTTTGCCGGAGGAATGGGCTTCGATGTGGCCTATCAGGGGGTCCTTGTGACCGTGCTCGTTTTGGCTTCCTACTTCATCGGACACTTTATGGAGGCGGGCGTTTGGGAAATTACAAACAGTGCAGACGGAATGACCATGGCGTTTTTGACGATGTCTATGGCGGAAATCTTCCATAGCTTCAATATGCGCTCCCAGAGAGGCAGTATTTTTGCCTTGAAAACCTTCAATAAGGCCTTGATGATTGCGGCTGTCGGCTCCCTTGTCGCCACTACCGTTGTGTGCGAAGTCCCCTTCATTGCCAATGCCTTTGGCTTTGAAACGGTCGAATTCTCCGAATACGCTGTGGCTATCGGTTTGGGCGCTTTGATTATCCCCTTGGTGGAAGCGGTCAAGCTGCTCCAACGCAAAATAGCGAAATAAGAAATAATCTGTGTGCGAAACCGGCTGAATTCAGGCTTTTTTACCTGGTTCAGCCGGTTTTCTCTCTTTGTGGGACTCCGTCCCACACCCTGCCAAGGGCGCGTTTTTGAAAAACCGCCCCTTGGAACCCTCAAAAACTTTTTTTGGGCGTGAAGGCGAAGCCGGACGATCTGTGGGCGTTTCGTGAAAGGCCCTTGTCCCGCCTGAAAAGGCGTACCTCGCTTACTGGCTCGCCCTCTCTTTGCGGGACGCTGTCCCACTCCCTGCCAAGGAGCGTTTTTGAAAAACCGCCCCTTGGAACCCTCAAAAACTTTTTGGGGGCATAAAGGCAAAGCCGGACGGTCTGTGGGCGTTTCGTGAAAGGCCCTTGTCCCGCCTGCAAAGATCGTCAGAAAAGGGGCAATGCCGGCACCCATAGACCGGCGCCCATAGACCGGCACCCAAAAATCAACGGCTTCGGCCTTCTGGGTCTTTTGACTTTCAGTAAAAAACATGTTGTTTGTCCGCAGAAAAAGTTTTCGGATCGCCCCCTTTTTCAAAAGGGGGCGCCGGGTTGCAGGGCGGGGAGTCCTGCAAGGACGCTGGGATGTAGAGCGGGGAGCCCTGCGGGGAAATAGGAGAGCGGAGTGAGGAGTTAACGGGACGGAGGAAAGGGGTTAGTCATTTTTATAAGCATCCACGGCATAGAAGCGGCTTTCGCTCCGGAAGCCGACGGCTTTTGCAATTTTCAAAGACGGTTGGTTGTGGCAGGAACAGCAATAGACCACACCCATGCGTTTCTCCAGGACAGAATGGCAGAGGAGGGCCACATTGGATTGGCCGAAGCCCTGTCCGCGAGCGTCGGGCAGGGTATAGACCGAGGCTTCCAGAAGCCGCTGGTTTTTTCCGTGCTCATTAACCGAAGCAACCGAAAGGACATTTCCTTCCTTCAGGGTCAGGGCGGTGGGCAGGCGCTTGAGAAGCAGTTCCTCCAGGTCAAAATCGGTACGGTTTTCAAGGACTTTTTCAAGGACAGTCCTGGACAACATTACCGAATCGGGACGGATGAGGGAACGGTTCAGTTTGCGTTTATCCCAGAGCACAAAGGAACGGTAGTAACGCAATTCTCCCCCTTCCCGGTGATAGCCTTCCGCTTCCAGATAGGGAAGCAGCCGTCGGTTCAGCTCGGAAAGAGCCTCTTTGGAAAAGGGATTTGCCCCATACTCCAGAAGGAAATCCCGGGCCTCTTTATACACGCCGAAATAGCACTCCAGTTCCAGCCCGGTTCTGCTTTGAGAAAAGACCAAGGGCACGATGGCATCCATCGGTTCCTCAAAATTTTCTTCATCCTCAATGCGAATATACAGATTTTCCGGCCTTCTCATTTCATACGCTCCCTTCACGAAAATACGGAAAAAAAGAACGGGCGCGCGCCGAAACACCCGAGCCCGTTGTCCTTCTGAATTCTAAACTTCTATAACTCCTCTTCGTCCAAAGACTTATATCCTTTACCCAACACCTGGCTGGCGCTGGTAACGATCATAAACGCAGCCGGATCTTCCTGCAAAACGATGGTTTTTGCCCCGGGAAGCTGCTGTTTGCGCATAGCGCACATGAGAATCTGCCGATCGTTTTCGGTGTAGGCACCCTTTCCCTGCAAATAGGTCACGCCCGAATGCAATTCTTTATTGATGCGCTCGGAAATTTCCGCCTCTTTGGTGGTAATGATGTAGATCATGCGGGCTTCATCCGAGCCGTAAAGCACCATATTGGCAAAATGGGATTGGACGAAGATGGCAATCACCGAATAGATGAGAATATCGGGGCTGAAATTTTCCAAGGAGATGCCTCCTTTTTGGAGCATGGCACAGACCGTGCCGAAAACCACGATGGCACCGTCCACAAAAATGTAGAAGGTACCGGTTTGCATATATCGGAATCTCAGCCTTAAAACCTTCACAATGATGTCGGTTCCGCCGAAGGTGGCTCTCGCCCGGAGGACGCATCCCACGGAAATGCCGATGAGCACTCCGCCGCCCAACGCCGCCGGAAGAGGATCGATGCTGTAATTTTGCGGTACCGCAAAATTGTCCAAAAGTTCCATAAGTCCGGAAGAACCCAAAATGGCTGCAATGGTGGAGGCAAAGAACCTCCAACCGAACTTCCGGATTCCGAGAATAATGACCGGAACATTGAGGATCAAAACGATGATACCCTTTCCGAAAGGGAGAAAATCGAAACGCTCCAAAGTCATGGCAATGCCCGAAAGTCCGCCGGGGGTCAGCCCGGAAGGCCCGAAGAAGAAGGAAGTGCCCACCGCATAAAAGACAATGGCTACGATCAGCAACCCAAAATCCTTCATCCGGTGCTTGAAGGGAATCTTTTTCATCAATTCCTTCGGTTTGTCCAAGATATTCATGTTGTATTACTCCTTCGACTGTTCTTGGGAGCAGCCCTCAAAACCATCAACGCTCTTTCGGAAGATAATTGGCAGGATTCACCCTTGTGCCGTTGTACCGGAACTCGTAGTGAACATGAGGCCCGGTTACTCGGCCGGTTTCTCCGGACCAACCGATCAGATCCCCTTTATTCACCTTGTCTCCCTCTTTGACTGCCGTTTTGGACATGTGTCCGTAGTATGTAACAAATCCGTTTCCGTGGTCGATTGCAACATAGATGCCGTAACTGTTTCCCCGATCCCTGGAAATGATCACCGTTCCTCCGTCTCCCGCATACAGGGGCGTTCCCACCGGGACGGCAATGTCGATCCCGCTATGGAGCTGATATTCATCAAACAGGTATCGGTAACCAAAGGGAGAGGAAATATATCCTTCGCCGGTCGTCCAGGCAAAAATACCGGTAGCGGCTCCGTCGGGCAAGGTGCCCCGTTGTTCCTTCCGGTTCACCGGATCGTAAAGGATGCTCTGCGACGAAAGCTCTCTGCGCACCTCGACGCCGTTTTCATAGAAAACCTCGTAAATGCTCTCAAGGGCGCCCACGCTCCCTTCCGAAAGGACGAGAATTTCGTCGGCATACCGGGTAGGGTCGTAGGAAATTTCGGTCAGGAAGGGAAGCTCCTCCTGCACTGAAATTTTCACGGAGGTGTACTCCACAATTTCTCCCTTGGGCAGGATCATTTCGGAAACATAATCCTTGATTTTTTCGTAGTCCACACTGGTCACGGTCAGCTTTTCTTCGCAGCAAAGCGCCAGAATCGCCTCAAATTCGGCGGGTGCCAGCACGCTGTCCTTCAGCACGGGCAGAGTCTTATAGCATACATCCTGCAGCTTCACCGTGCTGTCTGCCGAATGCTGCTCCTGCACGGCTTTTTCAAAGTCGAGGACCGCCTTCCGGGCCTCTTCTTCGTCGGAAAGGGCACCTGCAAACTGCCCGCTCACAAAAACTCCGCAGGCGTCGGTATAGTCGCTCTTAACCGCCTGCTCTAAAAATGACAGCAACTCGTCCTGTTCTTTTGCCGGTTCCTCGGTTTCTTCCTCTTTCAATTCAAGCTCCCTTGCGAGCGGATAGGAGGCTCCCAGTTGCGCTTCTGCTACGTCCTGCAATTCTTCCAGATTCTCCCCATCCTTCAGGGGACCCAGCCGCACGGTGCCGTAGTACAGTACCGACTGCACCGGACAAGAGCTTTCTCCGGTTTGCAACGCACTCGCTTTGTTTTCCGACGACGGATCGGGAGGATTGGTGTTCTTTGAACCGATCGGAGTCAGTGCCAGAACCGCCGCCACCGCTAAAATACCCACGCAGGTCACGGCAAACCGGCAAATTGTTTTTTTCTCCTTGCGCATGCGTTTTTCCTCTCTCTTTTATCCGTTTCGGCAATAGTGTTCTTTATTCTACCATTTCTCTTTCTTTTTGTCAAGTTTTTCGTTTGAAAAGCTTTTTTCCTTTTTTTGAAACCGTCTTCTCTTTTTTTGAAAAAACCATTGACAAATGCCTTTTTATCGTGTAAAATAGAGTGTCAGAAGAGTGCCGCTTTGTAATGGGCGGTGATTTTCTCCTTGCTGCAGAAAAATTTTTCAATTCTGCGGCCATAAGTCCATAGGGAGGTGTAAAAACATGGCAAAGGCAAATGCGTCTTATGAAACGATCTTCGTTGTCGATTTAAGACTGGGTGAGGATGCCGTAAAGAGCGTGGTCGAGAAGTTCACTTCGATGATCGGCGCAAACGGCGAAATCGCAGAAGTCAACGAATGGGGCAAACGCAGATTCGCTTATCCGATCGACGATGCCAATGAAGGCTACTATGTGCTGGTGACCTTCTCTGCTCCTGCAAATTTCATTGCAGAGCTTGAGAGAGTTTATCACATCACAGAAGGCATCATGCGTGCGATCGTCGTGAAAAAGGAAGCATAAGGGAGGAGCGACGGCAGAATGGCTAATTTCAATTTCAACAAGGTGATTTTAGGCGGCAGATTGACCGTTGAACCGGAATTGAAGCAGACCACGAGCGGCATTCCTGTCATCTCTTTCTCCGTGGCGGTCAACAGAAGGGTCGCCAAAAACACAGAGCAGAAAGCGGATTTCATCAACTGTCGTGCCTGGAGAGAGCGGGCGGAGTTTATTTCCCGCTACTTCCACAAGGGCAGTTCGATTTCGATCGTGGGTACGCTCCAGCAGAACAACTGGACCGACCAGCAGGGAGGAAAGCACAGCACCTACGAGGTGGTTGTGGATGAAGTCGGCTTTGTGGACAGTGCTTCCGAGAGCCGCAGTCAAGGCGGCAGCAATTTCAATCCCTACGCTGCTTCTGAGCAGTCGTCCGGATTGACCAGCCCTGCGGAGGACGCTTCACAGTTCGAACAAGTCGAAAATGAAGACGATCTTCCGTTCTGAAAATTAAAACAGGAGGATTTCGTAAGATGGATACCGAAAAGACCGTTGAAACCGTTGAAGCAGTTGCTCCGGCGGCGGAAACTGCCGCAACTGCTCCTGTAGCAGCGCCTGCGGCTACCGAAGAAAGACCTGCAAGGGTTCCTTCCCGTCAGAACAATGCCAACCGGAAGAGAAAGAAGGTTTGCGTTTTCTGCGCAGAGAAGGTTTCTTATATTGATTACAAGGATGCCGGCAAACTGAAGAAGCTCACCTCTGAGCGGGGAAAGATCCTGCCCAGAAGAGTGACCGGCACCTGTGCGATGCATCAGCGTCAGCTGACCACCGCCATCAAGAGAGCAAGAGTTCTGGCTCTGCTTCCTTATACCACCGACTGATTTTCGCAAAAAGGTCAAAAAACCGGTCTGCCGGGGAGCGTGGTTCTCCGGCAGGCTGTTTTTTGTGGTTTTTCAGAATGGCCTGTGGACAATAAAGTCAAAAAAGAGCTGTCGCTGGTGTGGTGCGACGGCTCTTTTTGAAGGGTAGCTTTAAAAATTCCCTGCACAGCCGGAAACGCAGTATTGCCGCAGAGCTTTGTGCCGAAAACCGGACATACGCAGGGAGTTTTGGTTTTCACACCTCATTTTTCGGCAAAACTGCTTGCCGGGTATCCTTTGAATCGTCCGAGGGACTCGGAAAAAGCCCAAGGCCTTTGTTTTGGGAATGTTGAAAAGAATCCGGAAAGAGAAAAAGGGAAAGAGCTTTCAGAAAACGGTTCCCACACTTTTGGGACAGCAGTCCGGGGAATAGCGCCAGGAGGACAGGCGGTTGCAGTCTTCGGGCAGAAAATAGCGCAGGGGAGCAGGGGCGGAGAAGTCTTTATAGCTGTCAATAAGTACCAATTTGATCTTCATGCGTTCGGGATTGATGCTTTTGATGAACACGGTGGCACGGTCGCCTACGCTTACGCCCTCCTTGTATTCGGCCAGTCCGGCAAGATTGGGGGTCAGCTCCACGAAGATTCCATAGTCCTCAATGCTGCGCACCAATCCGGTCACCGTTTGTCCCGGCTCAAAAAGAGCTGCGTTTTCTTCCCAACTGCCCAAGAGCTCCTTTTCGGTCATATAAATGCGTCCGGTCTGCCGATCAATGCATTTCACGGCCGCCCGGAGGAAATCCCCGCAGGCAAACCGATCTCTCGGATGGCTGATGCGGGAGACCGAGATACAATCGATGCTTAAAAGCGATACGATGCCGCAACCAATATCCACAAAGGCGCCGAAGGGCTCCTCGTGCGTCACTCTGACCGAGAGAATTTGTCCCGGAAGCAGGTGCCGGAGATGGTTCTCAAGACAGTCCTCCTGGGCCGCCCGGCGGGAGAGAAAGACGCAGGGGCGGTTGTCTTTTTTGCCGAAGCCCAGCACCTTGAAGCAGACTGCCTTGCCGACCCTTGAAATTACGGCAATATCCTTTTCTTTCCGGTCAGGCAAAGGCAAGGTGGCTTCCCTGCGAGGGATCACGCCCACAAGCCCCTCGCCCAGACGAACCGTCAGGTTCAGATCATTGTCGCAGGACAGAGCCACTGCCTCCAAAATTTCGCCCAGTTTCTGGGCGCTTTCCAGTCCTTTCCGACTGCCGATGAAGGCTTTGTTCCGGGGAAGATTCAACAGGGCCCCTTCGGGCAGATACTTTAAGGTCATGCGCTTATACCTCCGTTATTTTATTGGTACATTCTTATGTGGTCAGGTAGGAAAAAAGACCTTGAAAAAACGGAAGGATTGCGGTATACTGAAAAAAACAGGAATGTGTATTTTGGATATTTGGGGATATTTTAGGAAAAGGGAGCAAAAATGGAGAAAGCGAAGAGGGTTCCGAAAAACGCACGGTGGACAAAGAAGAAAACGGCCGCATTGTTGCTACTGATCGTCGTGGTCATTGCAAGTGTTGTTTTCGCCTGGCTTTACGGGCTGTTTGGGGTACAGGTGGTTTCGGATTATGATGAGAGCCGATTGGGCGTTTTCTTTCTGGATGTGGGCCAGGGGGACAGCATTCTCATCAAAAGCCCCGAAGGCCGGTTCATGCTGATCGATGCCGGCACCAATGAGGGCGGAGAGGAGCTGGTGAACATGCTCCGGAGCTACAATGTGGAAACGCTGGATTATTTCGTGCTGACTCATGCCGATGCGGATCATGTAGGCGGAGCGGACGATGTGCTTGAGAATTTTGAGGTGAAAACCGTACTGTCCTCCGATGTGGGCGCCGACACCAAAACCTGGCGGGATGTGCTGGACGCCATTGAACGGGAGGGCTGTGCCGATGTGACCGTTTCTGTGGGCAACCGGTACACATTTTCCGAGGACTGTACTTTTACGGTTCTGGGGCCGGTGGACACCGAGACCGATCGGAACAATTGCAGTGTGGTGCTCCGTATGGACTATGGAGAGACCTCCTTCCTGTTCACGGGAGATGCGGAGAAGGAGGCGGAAGAGCGGATGCTCCAACGCAACGGCAGGGAGGCTTTGCAGGCGGATGTGCTGAAGGTGGGGCACCATGGCTCCTCCACCTCCACGAGTGCGGAATTTCTGGAAGCCGTTTCCCCTTCCTATGGGGTAATTTCCTGCGGAAAAGACAATAAATACGGCCATCCGCACCAGTCTGCCCTGGATCGGCTTTCCGCTGCCGGGGTGCAGGTGCTTCGCACCGACGAAATGGGCACGGTGATCCTGCAAAGCGACAAAGAGCAAATTTATGCAGTGGGCAGGACCGTCGAAACGCCCTTGGAACGGTATATAGCCAAGCTCAAAAACTGGGTCGCGTAAAAGCACCCCGGAAATTTCCCGCATATCCGGCAACGGCGGTATTGCCGCAGCATCTTGCGGAGAAAACCTGAAATACACAAAGGAGTCCTCCGTTTTTGCTCCGGATTTTTCATCTGTTTGATTCCAAAGAAGCGTATTTCAACAAAAAACAAGTCCGAAACGCCTTTTGGCGCTTCGGACTTGTTTTTTACAGGTTCAGTTTCAGGTCGCCCTCCTTGATCCAGCCAAGACGGCGCATCAGCTTGGAAAGCCCCAGACAGATCAGTGCCGGCAGGAGGAAGCAGATCAGTATCAGACCTAACCACTGCGAAATTCCGGGTGTTTGTCCCCCTTCGTTGGTCCAGCCGAGAATCAACCCGACCGGTCCCAGCATTCCGCAGGTGCCCATGCCCGAAAAAATAGCGGTTCCGTGCATTTCGAGCTTGAAGAAGCAGGTGGCAAGAGGCCCGGTGATGGCAGAAGCGATGATGGGCGGCAACCAGACAAGCGGGTTGCGGACAATGTTGGGCATCTGGAGCATGGAGGTGCCCAGTCCCTGGGAAAGAAGTCCGGCAAAACGGTTTTCTTTGAAGGACATGACGGCAAAGCCTACCATCTGAGCACAGCATCCGGCAATGGCGGCAGCTCCTGCCAGAGCCAGACCGTGAGCATTTTCAACGGCACCTGCACCGGTCAGGGAAAGGGCGGCGCAGATTGCCGCCGAAGAAATGGGCAGGGTCAGGGCCATTCCGATCACCACGGAAACCAGAATGCCCATCACAAAGGGAGCCTGTTCGGTGGCCCAACCGATAAATTGCTGGAGGAAGACCACCAATTGACCGATGTATCCGGCGGTCAGAAGGGACAGACCCACGCCGACGAAAATGGTGACAAAGGGAGTAACCAGAATATCCACCGGTGTGGTTTTGGAAACCAGTTTGCCGATTTCCACAGCAATAATAGCGATAATCAGGACGGCAAGGGGGCCTCCGCCGCCACCCAAGGCATTTGCCGCACAGCCGACGGCCGCGGAAGAGAAGAGCACCAGAGCAGGTGCTTTCAGCGCATAGGCAATGGCGACGGCCATGGCGGCGCCGCAGACCTCGCTGTGCTCCTTCCCGTAACCGCAGAAAGCGCCGATCTTGGTGAAAAAGGACAGCCCCGGAATCATGCCCAAGGCCGTGAAAATGGTTCCGATCAGCAGGGAGGCGAACAAACCAAGGGCCATGGCGCTCATTGCGTCGATAAAATAGGTCTTTAAGGACGGTTGTACACCTTTTTTCTTACAAAATTCCGAAAACTTCATTTTTTTCGATACCCTTTCCCGACAAATAAAAACTACCGTTGTATTGTATCATTCCTTTGGGGAAAAGTCAAGGAAAAGTCAGGAAAAAACCGTTTCTTTTTCGGTGTTCCGGGCGCTTTGGCGACCAAGCCCTCTTCGGGGAATTTTAAAAAAAGCCCTCTGCTTTTTGTCGGGGCTCCCGAAAGCGCAGAAAAAAGGGCGCTTTTTATCTGAACAAAGACCCATAGAGGCCTACAGCGTCAAAACCGAGGCCCAAAAAGGCAAGAGCTTTTGAAAGGATTTTTCAGGGCTCTCTTCGGAGGAAAGGGGAATGCGCACGACGGCGCAGGAAAGCTCTTCTGCAAGCCAGCCTTCAAGACTCCCGGCAGGCGTGTCGGCAAGAGGAAGAAAGGGCGTTTGCCTTAAAAGCAAATGTTCAAGGGCGCTGTTTCGGGGAACCGGAGGTAAAAGACAGCTTCCGCCGACCTTGAAATGAAGAACCGCCCGGGGGGAAAGGCTTCTTAAAAGATGCCCCAAGGCTTTGGTTTCCGGCTCGCTTTCGGGAAAGGTCCCCGGATTTTCAGAAAAGTCCGGAATCTTTCCGGCAGATTCCCCGAAGCGGTAGTTGAAATTCTTTTCAACCGCCACACCCCGCAGATTGAATCCTCTTTTTTCCGGCGGAATGTTCCGGAGCAATCCTTCAAGACGCCGGTAAAGAGGATGGGTGTCGTCCAGGTCGTTTTCCCGAAGAAGGGAGGCGTCCGGGTTGGGGTTGGGCAGAAAAAACAGCTTCTTGGTACTGAAAATGAAGGCGGGATTGGTCTTGCAGAGAAATTTTCCGTGTGAAAGTCCTTTGCAAAGCTCTTTTGCAAAATACATAAGAAAATCCGCAGAGGCTTTTTGGCCCTCAAGGGAGCCGAGAAACAGGAGCGGAGTGCTCCCTTCGCCCCAGAGAAAGGCCTTCAGAGGAAGCCCTGAAAAACTGCGCCCATAGGTTTCCTGCCGGAGCAATTCTTTTTCGGAAAGGTTTTGTTCTGTCGCCATGGTTCCGCCTCCTTTGACCGGTCTTTTACTGTATGCGACCGGAGAAAAGATTATGAAAAGGCCGGGCAGAAAGAGAAACTGAACAAAAGTTTACAAAATAATTTGAAAAAACGGGCAAAATTTCAGAACAAAGGTTTGCTTTTTGGGAAAAAGTATGTTATACTGAACCTGAGAAAGAATAAATTGTCGAATAGTGGAGGCAATGCCGATGAAACAGCTGAACGAAAAGGAAAAGAAGGTGTTGGAATTCATCACGGACGCAATCCGGAGCGAGGGCTATCCGCCCACGGTGCGGGACATTCAGAATGCCCTGCATATAAAGAGCACCGCAACGGTTCATTCCTATTTGGCGCGGTTGGAGGAAAAGGGATATATTCGCAGGGATCCGGGCAAGAGCCGTTCCATGCGGATCGGCGAGGAAGGCGGGGAGAAGGAAAACTCCCGGACGACGAAAGTGCCGGTGGTGGGCAGAGTGGCCGCAGGCACGCCGATTCTGGCTGTGGAAAATTACGAAGGCTATGTGGATTTCCCGGTCTTGAACAGTCAATACAGCTACAGCCAGTTGTTTGCCCTGCGGATCGCCGGCACCAGCATGATCAACGCCGGAATTTTAGATGGGGATATTGTGGTGGTAGCCAAGACCAATCTGGCGGAAAACGGGGAGATTGTGGTGGCCCTGGTCAACGACGAAGCCACGGTGAAACGGTTCTATAAGGAAAACGGGCATTTCCGCCTTCAGCCCGAAAATCCGTCTATGGAGCCGATACTTGTTGACGAAGTCTACATTCTGGGCAAGGTTGTGGCGGTTTTGCGCTATTATAAATGATTTGAGGGGGTGAAAAGATGATGAATCAAGCTTCCTCAAAGGCCCTGCGCTCTCCCTATAAGCTGTTGCTGTTTACGGCATTTCTGCTTCCGGCGCTGAATACCCTGCTGCTGGGCGGCGGTATTTCCATGCTACGCTATTCCGACTATTCGGATACCACTTTGTTGCTTTCCGAGATCCTTTCGGTGATTTTCAACCTTCTGCGCTATGGCTTGCTCACCTGCACGGTGATGGTTTTGGGCTTCTATGCCGGAAAAAAGGGGTTGAAATCGGCCATTCGGCCTCTTTTGACCGCCTGGGGCGGAAGCACCGGGGTTTTCGGCGTGAGTTTTCTTGTCCAAACGCTGATGATTTTCTGGGGCTACACCGATTCGGTTCAGAGCTACAAGGATCAGATACTGCCCTATGTGAAGATGCTCCCCTTTGAATTGTTGTTGTTGCTTCTGGTGGAGCTTGCGGCAACGGTGGGGATTTTCTTGGTCTGCAGGATCAAGGGAAACCGAGGAATGCTCTCGACCCGTTCCCCCTACAAAGCAGCGGTCCTTGTGTTTGTCCTCTGCTATTTTCTTGCCTTGGAGGCTTCCCAGATCCCTGTGATCCTGACGGGAAGCGCTTCGGGAAGCTTTCTGGTGAACTATATCCTCCCCTTTGTCTATCCGGTTCTGTACGGAGCGGGGATGGTGGCGTCGGCAGTGTATTTTGAGGGAATTTTACGAAAGTATTTTTACGGACAGAAGGAGGGGACGCCATGAGTTCTCTGACCGTCCGCACCAAAGACGAAGAACTGCTGAAAGCGCTTCGGTGCTGGTGGGAGGAGTTTTCCCCCGGGCTTCCGGAGGGGAAGTGGATTCTGACAGACGGGGACAGCGAGAAGGTGTTGGGCAAAGAGAACGAGATCGTTTTTTCGGAAACGCCCGGAAAGGGACAGCTTGTCCGTCCCTTTTCCTTTGAGGAGCTGGAGGGACTTTTCGGCGAAAGCGGGAAGTCTGCCGCTCCGGAGAGGGAAGGAGCGCACAGACAGGGCCAACGGTTGATTTTTGCGGGGGAACGGGCCATTCTGGATGGACAGCCCTTGCTCCTTACCCCGCTTGAGGGGAGACTTCTCAAAGCGCTTTTGGACGCAGAGCGTCCCCTCTCGTCTTCGGAGCTTTCCGAAAGGCTGTTCGGCACGGTGCGCCCCTCCAATCAGGTCAGCGTTTACATTGGGTATTTAAGAAAAAAGACCGACCTTCCCGGGAAGGAACGGCTGATTTTTACCGCCCACGGCAGGGGGTACTATCTGAAAAATGAATGAAAATTATAAATTGTTCCGGAACATCCGACTGATCGACGGCGTGTCGGGAAAAACCGACGCCTGCGATCTGCTTTTCCGGAGAAGCGGCACGGGAAGCGAGATTCTGAAAATCGGCAAAGGCTTGCGTCCGGGTATTTCAGAAGGGCTGACGGTTCTCAATGCCCATGGCCGGCTGGCCTGTCTGCCCTTCACCGACCTGCGCTGTTCCCTGCCGGACCCGGGCTTTGCTTACAGAGAAAGCCTGCAAAGCGGATTGTCCGCCGCTCTTGCAGGAGGGTACGGAAGAGTGTTGCTCCAACCGGTACAAAGACCCTTGCCGGAGGGAAAAAGCGCTCTTTCGGTGCTGAAAAAGAATGCGGAGGCTCTTTCTGCCCTGGAAACGCTGATGGCATTGCCCCTGTCCAGGGGCGGAAAAGGGGGGAATCCCCTGACCGATCCGGAGGGGCTGAAAACACTGGGTGTGGCGGCGGTGACCGGTGATTTTGAGGAGCGGGAGCCTTCGGCCTATGTGCTTCTGGAGGGCCTTCGGACGGCTCAGAGGGCAGGGCTTTTGTTTGTTGCGCCCAGCCAGAAAGGAAGCCTCCAACGCCGAGGGTCAGTAAACAAAGGCCGGCTCTCCGGATTTCTGAACGATGAAGGAATCGATCCGCTTTCCGAACTGCTTTGTCTGGAGGAGGCTTTGTTCCTCTCCAGGGAAACAGGCATTCCGGTGCACTTTCCGCTGGTGACGCTGAAAAAAAGTGTGGAAAAGGTGCGGTTGGCCAAAAAAGAGGGCGTTCCGGTGACCTGCGCCACGGCCCCTCCCTATTTTTTCTTTGCCGAAGAGGAGCTGCTGTATTCCGGAAATGCGGCCAAGCTGACTCCGCCCCTGCGGCGGGAAGAAGACCGGATGGCGCTGATTGAGGGCTTGGCAGACGGCACGGTGGACTGCATCTGCACCGATCATACGCCCTGTGCCGATCGGGAAAAATCCGGTCCCCTAAAAGAGGCATTGCCGGGTGCGGTGGGTCTGGAAACGGCGTTTGCCGCCGGCTATACCGGGTTGGTCTTGCCGGGCTATCTGTCCTTGTCCCGTCTTGTACAACTGATGGGATCGGCTCCGGCAGAGCTTCTCGGAAGGAGCTCGCAGCTCAAAGAGGGCCAGCCCTTGGATCTGGTCTTTCTGGACACCGATGAAGAATTGGTCTACAGCAAGAGTACCCTGCGTTCCCGGAGCAGCAATACGCCCTTTTTAGGCCGGGCTCTTCGGGGAAGAGTGACTTCCCTGTATTTAGACGGTGTCAAACAGTTTTAGCGGGAATACTCCCGGAGGTTTTTCGGCCTTTCGGATCTGGATTTTCGGAGACAGGCGGGGCGCTATGCAGGACGGCGGTACCGTTTTCTGAAAAACTCCCTTCAAAAGCAGGAAGGAATAGATTTTTCCTTGCTTTTGGAGGGAGCTTTTATTTATCGGGTCATTCGGTTGGGGAACGGAGTGTTTCCGTCGGCTTTTCGCCCAAGGGCTTTATCAATTTGATGTAGGCATTGCGGAAAAGGAAAATACTGATGACCATGGCTATAAATTCGGCCACGGGGAAGGCCCAGAAGAGGGCGACCAAGCCAAAGTTTATCGCAAGAATGTAAGACAGGGGAAGGATGACGGCAATCTGCCGGATGAGGGAAATGAGCAGACTGGGCAGTCCCTTTCCCAGAGCCTGCAGAGCGGAAATGGTGATGACGCAGACCCCTGCAAAGAGAAAGCAGATACTGACGATCCGCATGGCAGGCTCGCCGTATTCCAGAACCGCTTCGCTGGGGCTTTCAACGGCCGATGCACTTTCCGGACCCGGTTCGGTTTCCGCTGTTTCGGCGGCGGATACTTCGGTGTCCGGCTGATAGAATGCCTTCAGCAGGGTGCCGGACAGAGTTTGAAAGACGGCAAAGCCGACCAGCATATACACCACCGCCGCAATCACGGCCAGCTTGACGGTTTTCAGGATCCGCTCCTTGGAGCGCTTGCCATAGTTGTATGCAATAATGGGGATCATACCGTTGTTCATGCCGAAAATGGGCATGAAAATGAAGGACTGAAGCTTGAAATATACGCCGTAAATGGAAACTCCGGCCAAGCGCTGTGCCGCAAGAGCGGCGGCCGAGGCCTTATCCATGCCTTTTTCGGCAATGTAGGTGACCTCTTCTCCGATGGTGAGGATCTTGTTCAGAGCAACGGTCAGGAAGGAACCTACAGCCGCCATGAAGATGGAGGGAATACCAACGGCGTAGATTCTTTTGATTATTTTGAATTCGGGACGGAAGTTCTTGAAGGAAAGGTCAATTTCCTTATTGTACTTCAGGTTGGCAAACAGTCCGAAGAACGCGGCTGCAAACTGTCCGATTACGGTGGCTAAAGCCGCCCCTTTGGGACCCATATCCAGACCGAAAGGAAGAGGAATACCGAAAATGCGGTCGCCGGACTTCAGAATGAAGAAGGGGTCCAAAATAATATTGAGGATGGCTCCAAGACCCTGAGAAAGCATGGAGAGCTTGGCTTTGCCGGTGGATTGCAAAAGCCGTTCAAAGGTGACCTGGAAGAACAGCCCGGTAGAAAAGATCGTCACCACCTGCAAATAGTCCATGCCGAACTGGTAGACCTGGCTACCGGGGTGGGCGTCGGTCAGGTATCTGAAATACAGACCGCAGCCGAAAAATCCCAGAAGAAGGAAGGCAATGTTGGTCAAAAGAATGACGAACAGGCCGTTTGTGGCCGTTCGGTGTACCCGGTCGGGGCGTTTTTCGCCCAAGGCGCGGGAAAGATAGCTGTTAATACCTACGCCGGTGCCGGTGGCAAAGGCGATCATCAGATTCTGCACGGGAAAGGCTAAGGAGAGGGCGGTCACACCGTTGCTGTTGTAGCTTGCAACTACAATGCTGTCGTAGATGTTGTAAAGCGCCTGTACCAGCATGGAGACGACCATGGGTGCGGCCATGGTGAAGAGCAGTTTTCCAACGGGCATGGTGCCCATGATGTTTTCTTTTTCCGGTTGTTTTACGGTGTCCATAATTTTCCTTTTACAAAAGGGTCCTCTGAAAATTCCCCGTATGCCCGTGAATACCGTGTTGCCGAAGAGCTTTGCGGTGAAAAGCCTGAATACACAAAATATTCGTTCGCCTTTACACTTCATTCTTCGGGAAAACAGTTAACCGGACATCCCCTGAATATCCAGAGGTACCAAAATTTTTCACAAAAAAGGGGGCTGTAAAAAACCTGCTTTTTTACAGCCTCTAAAAATGCCGGCTGGGATCCCGGTATTTTCGATGCGATTCTGGGGTCATACCCTCTATTTTGTCGAAATACAAATGAATTTTGCGGCAAAACCACGGCTTTCAGCCGTTAAAATCAATGCCGTCGTACGGGTCAGAAAATCTTCTGCTTGGGATGGCGGGGATTTACGAACTCCCGCCAGTCCAAATCTCCCCGGTCCAGACCCATTACCAGCGCTTCGCCTGTGGCAATGTTGGTGGCAACGGGGATGTTGTAGGTATCACAGCAACGCAAAAGCTCAATATCTCTGGTGTCCGAGTCCTTTTCGGGGGCGGTGTCCCGGAAATAGAGCACCAGATCCACTTCGTTATAGCAGATTCTGGAGATGACCTGTTCCATGCCGCCCAAAGAACCGGAAAGCATGGTTTCGATTTTCAGACCGGTCGCTTCGGATATATATTTTGCAGTTTTCCCGGTGGCGCACAGATGGTGCTTGGAGAGAATTCCGCAATAAGCAGTGCAGAATTCGACCATCAATTCTTTCTTTTTGTCACCGGCGATCAGTACGATTTCCATTCACAGTTCCTCCGAATCCTTGTTCCGTACATCCGTTATTTTCAGAATCCAAGCAGACTCCGCCGCAGCTTTTTTTCCTCCCGCATACCGGAAAAAAGGGGGACTTCCTCTCCTTTCAGGCGGGACGCTATGTTGAGAAAGCAGAGAGCGGTTTCACCGGCTTCCTCGATCCTGCCCTCCTCGGAACAACGGAAAAGCTCATAGCTTTCGGGAACCACGCCCACAAGCGGGGTATGGGTCCGGTCGATCCATTGCTTCACACTTTCTCTGCCGTTTCTGTAGGAGGACAAGTCCGTCATGTCCAAACTGTTTACCAACAGCCTTGCCTGCTTTCCGGCTGCGCGCGCCTGGGCTTCAAAGGCCTCAGCACCGAACAGTGCGGCCTTTTCTCCGGTGGTGACCGAAAGAGGAATATCGGTTTTTTCAAGCAGAAAGGCAGAAATTCCCGTCATGGTCGCCGGCAGATCCAACAGCAGAAAAGAAGCCTCTACGGCAGCAGCGCCTTGTTCGAGGGCCGCCCAATATCCTTCCGGGTCTGTGCAAAACCCTTCTTCTTCCGGCGGGGGGCACAGAAAAAGCCCTTTTGTGCGTTCGCTTTCGGGAAATACCTTTTCCGGCGACGCTCCCTTGTACAGATCGGAAAGGCCGAAAAGCACCCGGTCTTCCATGCCGAGAAGATAATCCAAGCAGTGAAGGGAGGCGTTCAGATCGGCGAGAAGCACCCGCTCGCCCTTCCGGCAGAGCGCCACGGAAAGGCCAACTGCAAGGGTAGAACGGCCTACACCGCCTTTTCCTGAAAAAAGACCCGCCACCGTCACTTTGCCGCCGGCGTTCAAAGGCATCCCTCACTTTCGGTTGTTTCTTTCCCATTATATCAAAGCCTTTTTTTCTTGTCAAGGGATTCTTTGGATTTTTCCGCGGAATGGAAAATTTCTGCTTTGAGAGTGTTCTTGGCTCTGAATCTTTCGGGAGGGGAAACAGACAATCTGCACAAAACGGGCACAGGGAGTTTGTGTGAATCGTCGAAAAAGACAGAAAGAACGCAGAATCCCTTGACAGAGGGAAAAAATAAGGGTATACTGAAAGCAATCGGGTTGACGGTCAGTCAACAGTTTTGTTTTGGGAAAGGAATACCTATGAAACGCACTTTGTCATTGGTCTTAACACTGCTCTTTGCGGTGTCGGTAATTACATCCTGCGGCGCTTCCACCACCGCAACCAATCCCAGCGGAGCGGCCTCTACGATTACCGAAACGGGAACGGGAGAAACCACGATCTCGACAGACATTTCTGATCTGTTGAATGTGCTGGCACCTGCTTCCGGGGCAGAAAAGGAGCACAAAACTCTGGAAACTCTGCCTTCCAGCGCAACGCTGGTCGGAAGCGAAACTCTGCCTCCTATTGATAACCAGGGAGCTGTGGGATGCTGTGTATCCGAGGGCGTGACCTATATGCAGTTCACCAACGCCGTGGCACAGTATATGAAAAACAACGGCGGGCTGAACGGTTGGAATCCCTCTGAAAGCTATTCCAACTGCTTTTCCCCCAAATTTACCTATCAGTATGCCGGAGCGGCAACCAAGAATGTGTACGACATTCTGAAGGATCACGGTGCTCTGAAAAATTCGGATGAATCCTTTGCCAAGGATGCCAGCGGCGGATCCCAGATTGAGGTGAACGGAAAGCTGTCGAAGCAGACTGCCGCATGGAATGTGGCGGAGGGCATGGGAGAAAAGGCTTTAAGTTACCGGGTGTCGGGCTATGAGCAGACTTTTGTAGTCAACGATCCGGAGTATACGGTTACCGGAAAAGAGGGCTTGGCCATGACCACCTCGGAAGCCGGTAAGGCCATGCTGAATAAGATCAAAGACGCCATTGCCACCGGAAATGTGGTGGTGACCGGCGGATATCCGAACACCTGGGTTTCCTCTTCCAGCGTGAAAAAACTGACTTCTGACGGTGTGGGAACATTGGGCAAGGTCGGAGACCGGATCATTACATTTTCCACCAACGACCGCAGCGGCGGGCATCAGGTGTGCATTGTGGGATATGATGACGACATCACGGTGACCTCCTGCGGCGTGACGATGAAGGGAGCCTTCCTCTTGGCCAATTCCTGGGGCGAAAGCTGGTATGACGGCGGTAGATGCTGGGTGGCTTACGATGCTCTCAACACCGAATCCGAATATGAGGATTTCAAATTCCCCAACGCCCTGAAAAACAAGGGCTTGAAAAGAGGCTGGACGCTGGATCAGTTCTGCTTTATTTACTGGGACAGGGACATTGTTGCCGGACTGCCGAGCCTCTATGCAGAGGTGGAAGTGGAACTGAAGAACCGGGATTCCCTGACCATGGAGCTGACGAGAACCGATCGGAACGGGCTCACTTCGTCCATTACTCCTTACATCTTTGAATATGTGGGTTCTCACGATAAGTACGAGCAGCTTTGGCTGAATGTGAACGGAGAGCCTACGGGAGATGCGGCTGTCGGATTCTTCACGGTCAACTTTGAACGGCTTCTGGGAAGCATTCCGGAGGGCAGTTCGGTGACCGACTATCTCTGGTCGATCAAGGTCTCCAACAGTGCCGAAGATGAAATGACGGTCAAGAGCATCAAGGTGAAGAACGGCGACCAGAAGGTTCTTTGCGATGTGGATTTCAATGACAGCTTTACAAAGGGCTCCAGAAGCTATACCTTTGATTTCAGCGAAACCCACAAAGTTGCAATGCTCGAGGGCGCAGTCAATCTGGTCAACAAGGAAAGCGGGAAAGCCATTGTAAAGGGCTCCTCCACCATGCGTCTCGCTCTGGGCGAGGTGGATGTGGCTTCGACTTTGATGGTGGCACCTCTTATGGAGAGAAATACTTACAGGCTGGATCGGGATGACGAGAAGTACGGCCTTGCCATAGACAAGAAGGAACTCAAGGACGGTGCCGAGCTGCTCTTCCAAAAGATCACCGTAGAAGAAAACAAAGCACAGGAGTTCTCGGTGTCCTATAACGAGGATGGTACGGTGACCTTCTTCATGCAGGCAGAGGACGGAAGCTATTATGCTCTGGGCGAGAGGGACGGAGCGCTTCAGATGATCCGGATGACTGAGCTGACCGACAATCTGAAATGGACGGTTTCCCCCGCCAAGTCCACAGCCTATACGGCCGTGGAAAAGGACGGAGAGAATCTGAAAATTTCAGGTGAAGTGCGGAGCGCCGGATTGGAGCTCCAACTGGTTGTGACAGACTTGACCGGTAAAACTCCCGTAACGGCAGACGCCAAGGTTACGGCAAAGAGCTTCGAGGGCAGTGTGAAGAGTCCCGCCGCATCGTATATTGTGCGCGTGCTGGATAAATCGGACTCTTCCATTGTCGGCAACACCTATGTTCGTATTGCATAATCTGTCTTAAAGGACAGCGGGGTTGTCGCAAAACCTCTGCGGCAACCCCGCTTTTCAAAAAACAAAACGAAAACAAGGAAAGAAGGTGTTTTTGCTATGAAACGGTTTCTCGCAGTTTTCCTGACTTTGCTGACGCTTCTGGCGCTTTTGGCCGGTTGCGGAGAAGGCAAGACCACTTCTGCCCCTTCTCCTGACGGAACGAATTTTTCCGAAAGCAAAACAGAGGCTTCGGTTTCTGATGTTCCTTCGTCTCCTGACAAGACCGCAACACCTACTCCGGAGACTTCCGAGGCATCGGAATCCACGCAGACTCCCACACCCTCCTCCACAACAACCACCCCCACATCCACACCTACCCCTCCTCCGACTGTCGCCGCCGGAATGACCGAGGAAGAGATGAATGTTCTGCCGGTGGGGCAGTATACAATTGTTCCCAAAGGCTCCGATAAGGGCTTGAGCTATGCAAACAAGGAAAGCAACAACCGGGTGGATATTCCTGTGACCGTCGGTGGGGAACTGAACACCTTTACGATCGTGTACCAGACGCACAAGGAAGACCCTTACTATCTGGTGTTTGCCGGAGAGGACAGTATGCATGTGCTGGCGCCGGAAGGATTTCTGAGTCCCAAGATCACCGACAAATTGGTTTTTGTCGGCAAAGCACGCCAGAGTTCTGAGACGGCATCGACCAAGTACTTTGATGACAAAAGAGAATCTATACAGTGGCATATTACCGAAAATGAGGATGGTACATACACCTTTTCCAATAACCAGTATGATTCCTGGCTCCTGTCCTATAAGGATGGCGAGTTCTGCATGGAAGAACAGGATAAAGCCACCGGCATCACTTCCTTTGAATTGAAGATGGAACAAAGAGGCGGCGGAAAGGCCTTCCTGCAATATATCAGCGATGAGGGCAATGTGGTTGTCCGTGTGCCGTCGGATATTTTCATGAGAGTGAAAAAGCTTACCGACGAAATGCTTCAGATCTGGGCGAACAATCTGGATGATGCCTACAATTCTTATATTGAACTGACCTCCTTCGTGGCCTATGAGAGCATCGTGGTGAAAGCGTATGAGCCTTCGCCCCACATCGGCTATGTTTGGAACGATAACAGCCACTATAATGTGATTACAATTGAAAAGAGCTTTATGGTGACTGACTTAGGAAAAATGGCCATGCGGAGCAAGAAATACGGCGTGGTGGATTGGAATTTCTGTGCGTTGCATGAAATGGGCCATATGTTCGACAATCAACAGCCTTGGTATTTTGAGGCGGAAATGATGACCGACCTGAAAGTGGCCTATGTTCTGGAGAAAAACGGTGCCTGTGCGGCTCCTTCGGAATTCAACAGCACGGATTACTTCTATGCGGATCGGAATGCGGAGCATGCCCAGGTGGAGGAATGCTACAGAAAGCTCTCCAAGAACGGCGTGGGCATTGCCGAAAGTCTGGAGTACGGCGCATACTCTGCTGCCTTGAAATTTGTCGAGATTCAACGGCAAATTGATGATGAAAACTGGACGGTGTTCAAGCAGGCCTATGCAGAGCTTCGTCAGGAAGGCATAACGACCTATAAAAAATACGAGAGATTCAAGAATTTTGTGCAAAAACTTTCCGATATTTCCGGCAAGGATGTACGGACTCTGTTTACCGATGCCGAGTGGAATGTTTATATGACCAAATACGGATATACCGGCTAAAAAAGTGAGGGTTGCCGCAGGATCTCTTGCGGCAACCCGTTTTTTATGGGTGTCTCTCCATAGACAAAGTCTGTTCGGTCACGGGCAGTTCTGCCGAAGAACGAGGCGCAAAAACAAGGAATCCTTTTGTATGAAGGCTTTTTGCAACGGAATTCTGAGGTTAAAACGCCGTTGCCCGATGTGTGGGAAATTTTTAGAGGCGCCCTTATGTTGAAAAGAGGATTGCGATGTCTTTAGAAAGAGTCTTGGGATTTTTTGAAAGCAAAGGAATGGCGGAGCGGGTGCTTATTTTGGATGAGTCCTCCGCCACGGTGGAGTTGGCCGCCCATGCGCTGCACTGTCCGCCGGAACGGATCGCCAAAACCCTGTCGTTTTTAGTGGGCGACAGACCGGTGTTGGTGGTGATGGCGGGAGATGCAAAGGTGAACAACTCCAAATTCAAGGCGGTTTTCAAGGAGAAAGCCAGAATGCTGACAGCAGAGCAGGCGGAAGCCTTGGTGGGGCATGCCGTGGGCGGCGTTTGCCCTTTTGCCGTCAATGAGGGAGTGCAGGTTTATCTGGACGATTCCTTAAAACGGTTTGAAACGGTTTTTCCGGCTTGCGGAAGCGGAAACAGTGCCATTGAACTGACATTGCCGGAATTGGAAACCCTTTCAAACTTCATTTCCTATGTGGATGTGACGAAATTGCCGGAGGCCTGAGCTTTCGGGAGGGCTCTGGCCGTACGGTCAGGGTCTATGGGGCACAGGGCTGTTGGAGACAGGCCGCCGGTTGCAAAAAAGAGAAAGAAAGGAGGAGTTTCAAAGCTCTGACCGAGTTTTGAAACACCTCCGATAACATTGGTCTTGACGGCTGAAAGCCGCCATTTTGTCGTTCACCTGAATTTCGACAAAATAAAGGGCTTAACCGACCAAGAGCGCATCAAAAACGCCGAAATCCCCGCCGACATATGAAAAGGGGCTGTTAAAAAGCGATTTTTAACAGCCCCTTTCGCTATTCTTTTGCGAAAAACTTTTCTGCGAAAGGACAGTGCGATCCTTCCGATCCGATCGTTCCGTTCGGAATCCTTCGGGAATCGGGGAACTCAGTTTTTTCCGCCGAAGAGAGAGGAAAAGAAGCCTTTCTTTTCCTTGGATTCCTCGGCTGCGGTCTCCGCCTTGGGTTCCACCTTAGGCTCGACCTTGGGTTCTGCGGGCTTTTCCTCAAGCTTTACTTCTTCAGCTTTGGGGGTCTCGTTCCGGGGTGTGCGCTCGTAGCGGGACTCCTTCGGCGCTCTCTCGCTTCTGCCGTCTCTGCTGTTGCCGCCGCTGCGGGAACCTCTGTCGGTACCATTGCGGCCGGCTCTGGAACCATTGCCGTTGCTTCTGGGGGCTCTGTCTCCGTTGCGGGAGCCTCTGTCGCTGCCCTTGCCGCTCTTGTGCTCTTCCGATTCCTCATAGCCGGGCAAAGTTGCTTTTCTGGACAGGTTCATTCTGCCCTTTTCGTCCAGGCCCAGATACTTGACGGTGATGATGTCGCCCACCTTGACCACATCTTCCACCTCGTTTACAAAGTCGGTGTCCAGATCCTTGATGTGGCACATGCCCTCCTTGCCGGGCGCAAACTCCACAAAGCAACCGATGGGGATGATTCTGGTGACCTTACCGGTGTAGATCGTACCCACTTCCGGTTCAAAGCAGATGCCTTCCACCACTTTCTGTGCCGCCAAAGCGCCGTCTCTGTTGGGCGATGCAATATAAACGGTGCCGTCCTCTTCAATGTCGATTTTCACGCCGTAGTCGGCCTGAATCTTCTGGATCACCTCGCCGCCCTTACCGATGACCTCTCTGATCTTTTCGGTCTTGATGTGCATGGTAATCATCTTGGGCGCATAAGCGCAAACCTCAGCCCGAGGAGCGGGGATTGCCTTGAGAATCACATTGTCGATGATATAATCTCTGCCCTTGTGGGTCATTTCCAGAGCGGATTTGATGATCTCAGGGGTCAGGCCGTCGATCTTCAGATCCATCTGGATGGAGGTGATGCCCTTATGCGTGCCGGCAACCTTGAAGTCCATATCGCCGTAGAAGTCTTCCAGGCCCTGAATGTCGATCATGGTGTCCCAGGAGCCGTCTTCCGCAGTGATCAGACCGCAGGAAATGCCGGCAACCGGTGCCTTGATCGGCACGCCTGCTGCCATGAGGGCCAAAGTGGAGCCGCAGACCGAAGCCTGAGAGGTGGAGCCGTTGGAGGAAACAACCTCGGAAACCACCCGGATCGCATAGGGGAACTCCTCAATGGAAGGAAGCACGGGAATAAGCGAACGCTCGGCCAAAGCGCCGTGACCGATCTCCCGTCTGCCGGGGGAACGGATGGCCTTTGCTTCTCCGGTGGAGAAGCCGGGCATGTTGTACTGATGCATATATCTTTTGGAGGTTTCCTCGTCGATGGTGTCCAGCTCCTGCGCATCAGCCAGGGTGCCCAATGTGGCAATGGAAAGCACCTGCGTCTGTCCTCTGGTGAACATACCGGAGCCATGAACTCTGGGCAACAGATCGATCTCGGCATCCAAAGGACGGATCTCATCCATCTTTCTGCCGTCCACTCTCTTCTTGTCCACCAACAGCCAGCGGCGGACAATCTTCTTCTGAATCTTATAGATGAGTTCGGGCATAATTACCGGCAGATCCGGATATTTTTCTGTAAACTGCTCCTCGATGTCATCCATGATCGGCTGCATTTTGGCATCCCGCACATTCTTGTCGTCGGTGTCCAGCGCTTCCATGACGGCCTTCTCACAGTAGGCAAAAATCTCATCGAACATATCGTGATCCAGCTCGCCTGAAGCATAGGAGAACTTGGGCTTGCCGATTTCGGAAACGATGCCGTCAATGAAGGCGCAGAGCTTTTTGATTTCCTCGTGAGCCAGCATGATGCCGTTGTACATGGTGTCATCGTCCACTTCGTTGGCACCGGCCTCGATCATGACCACCTTTTTGGCAGAACCTGCTACGGTCAGTTGCAAATCGCTGAGCTTTCTCTGCTCGGAGGTGGGATTGATGACCAGTTCTCCGTTCACCAGACCTACCTGAACGCCGGCAATGGGCCCGTTCCAGGGAATGTCGGAAATGGACAGAGCGATGGAAGCGCCCAACATCCCTACAATTTCGGGGGCGCAGTCATGGTCAACGCTCATGACCGTAAGGCCCAGGACTACATCGTTGCGCAGATCCTTGGGAAAGAGGGGACGGATGGGACGGTCGATAACACGGGAAGTCAGAATTGCCTTCTCAGAGGGCTTGCCCTCTCTGCGCAGATAGCCGCCGGGAATTCTGCCCACGGCATAGAGCTTCTCGTCGAAATCCACCGACAGGGGCAGGAAGTCAATGCCGTCACGGGGCTTCGGGGAGGCTGTGGCGGTGGCCAAGATGGTCGTTTCTCCATAGCTGATGAGGCAGGAGCCATTGGCTAAGCCTGCCATTTTTCCGGTTTCCACACGCAGGGGTCTGCCGGCAAGGGTGGTCTCAAACACCTTGTGGTTCTTAAATTCGAGCTGTTTGGATGTAACCATTTTTTTATTCCTTTCTATTCTGGGTCCCTGCGGTTTTAGCACTTAAAAAGCGGTTTTGGGAGAAAGCCGTTTTTTAATTGCTAAAGCGCGCCTTGGGACAAATTTTTCCTTTTTCGGTGCTCTTTTTCACAGCACCTTCTGCGACAGCGCTCTTTTTTCAGCGCTCTTTCTTACAGTGCGGCGGGGATGCAACAAATCGTCTGAATTTGCGGCATCCCCAGCTATGCTTCAATTACTTTCTGATGTTCAGCTTCGCAATGATGGCACGGTATCTTTCGATATCCTTCTTCTGCAGGTAGTTCAGCAGATTTCTGCGGTGTCCCACCATTTTCAGCATACCTCTGCGGCTGTGGTGGTCCTTCTGGTTCACCTTCAGATGCTCGGTCAGCTGATTGATTCTGGTGGTCAGAACGGCGATCTGAACCTCCGGAGAACCGGTGTCGCCTTCATGAGTGGCATAAGCTGTGATAATTGCCTGTTTTTCGTCTTTGGTCAACATATTTTTCACCTCATAAATTTATTTTCGGTATACCAAGCGAGCGGTGGGTGAAGCGATTCCGGCGGGTTTCCCGCAATCCTTTTATCCGCAGACCTTGTATCCGTAGCGCTTGCGTCGCAAGCAAAGGTAGTGTACCACATTTCCTTCCAAAAGTAAACACCGTTTTCAGAATTTACAAAATATTTACAACTAAAGAAAGAACACCCACCGAGAACGGGTACCGAGAGGGCCGGGTTCAACATGGCGGATCGTTGCTTTCCCTTTTTCAGAAAAAGTCAGCGGTGTTTTGCATAGAAGCAGATGCCGACGGTGGAAGGGCCGCAATGGCTTCCGGCGGTGGGATTCACGGCAAGGCATTCGATCGGAAGCTCTTTTCCGAAGCGTTCGGTCAATGCGGCGCAGAGTTCCTCTGCCGTTTCGGGAGCGTCGGTGTGGCCGATGAGGATCCGGTGCTTGGAAAGGTCTTTTCCAAGCTCTTCAACCGTATGTAAAAGCCGTTCGGTCGCATTGGCTTTTCCCCGCTCCTTGCCGATGCTGACCATTCTTCCCTCGTCATTCACATAAATGATGGGACGAACGCCCAAAACGGTGCCCATGGTTGCCGCCAGCCCGGAAACTCTTCCGCTCCGGCGGAAGAAACGCAGATCGTCTGCAAAGAAATACACCGCAAAGTGATTTTTTTCCTTTTCGACCCATTCCGCTATTTCCCAAGGCCCCCTGTCGGCGGCGCACAACTCTAAAGCCTCCTTCACGATATTCCGGCTCAGAATCGAGATGCCTCCGGTATCCGCACTGTAGAAGCTCCTTTCGGGATACCGCTGTTTCAGGTCCTCCACCGCCTCCTTCATGGAAGCAAAGGTTGCCGACATGGCGGAAGAAAAGTGCAGATACAGAATATCGCGGCCGTTTTGGAATTCCGGCTCAAAGTAGTTCAGATACCGCTCCTTGGGGATGGCGGAGGTGGTGGGAACCACCCCGTTGCGCAGGGTTTCGTAGAAGGAATGGGCGTCGAATTCCTGAAAATCCTCGTAGGGATAAATGGTCTTACCATCGATACTGTAGGGCATACTGATCAGCTTTATCCCGTATTCCGCTACATCCAAGGGAGTGAAATCGCAATCCGTGTCGGTAAAAATCGTATACATAACAAAGGCAGTCCTTTTTCAAATTTATTTTGATGTTCTTCCAACATTATTCCAGCACCAGAACATAGTCGAAGACCGGTTGTCCGCCGTCGATGAAGATGACCTCCGCCCGGCGGCATTCGGCTTTCAGCTCTTCATACAGCTTTTGGGCTTCCTCCTCCTTGGCATCTGCTCCGCAGAGCAGCAGGAGAATGTCCTTGGAGGAAGCGTCCAGCTTTCTTGCCAGTTCCTTGGCAGCCGTCAGGGCGTCCGGGGCAGCCACATAAATCCGGTCATCCACGAAACCGATATAATCGCCGGTTTGAATCCGGATGCCGTCCTTTTCGGTATCCCGGATGGCTCTGGATACGCTTCCGGTCACCACATTCTCTAAAGCGGCAGCCAGTTCCTTCTCGATTTCGTCTGCGTCGTCGGAGGAAGTGTCGAACATGGAAACGCCTGCATAACCCTGCCCGATATTCTTGCTCTGTACTACCCGTACATCCGCTTCCTTATACAGTTCCGCTGCCTGATGGGCGGTCAGGATCACATTGCCGTTGTTGGGGAAGACGAAAATGGTTTCTGCGTCGATCTTCCCGAAGGCATCCAAGAAATCACCAGTGGAGGGATTCATGCTCTGCCCGCCGTCTACGATCTGGTCCACACCCATGGAGAACAGGGTGTTTTTCATCCCTTCTCCAGCGGCAACGCAGACCAAGGCAAATTTTTTCTTTTTCTTAGGCTTGGGCACTTCAAACCGGTTTTCAATGGTGACTTCGCTATGCTGTAGGGTCATGTTTTCGATTTTCAGCGTAAGGAATTCCCCGTATTGCTGGCAGTGGTTGAGAATTTCTCCGGGGTGCATGGTGTGAATATGCACTTTAATCACACTGCCTTCGGCAAAAGCCACCACCGATTCTCCGTGATCGTTCAGCCACCGGAAGAGCTCTTCCGGGTCAAAATGCGCCACATCCACCTTGCAATTCTGCAATTGAAGAAGAAATTCGGTACAATAGCCGAATTGCAGTACACTGTCCTCGTTGAAACGGGAGGCGTCCACTTTCTTCGGCGCTCTCGTATCCGTAGGAGTTCCCCCGGATACCGGCATTTTGCCGGAAAGAGCGTCCTTCATGCCCTGGGCAATGTAGAAAAGTCCGGCTCCGCCGCTGTCCACCACGCCGGCCTCCTTGAGAACATTCAGTAATTCCGGCGTGCGCAGAAGCGAATTCTGAACCTCCTCGGTGAAGTCGTCAAAATAACGGGAAAGGGTGGTGTCTTTTGAAATACGCCCGTTGGCATATTGAACCGCTTCTCTGTAAACGGTCAGAATGGTGCCCTCTGTCGGCTCCGAGACGGCATTGTAGGATTCTCGGACGCCCCGTTCAAGGGCCTGTCCCAGGGTGGGTATATCCGCTTTTTCCACGCCTTCAAAGCCCTTGGCGATCCCTGCAAAAATCCTTGAAAGGATCACGCCGGAGTTGCCTCTGGCACCCAAAAGCATTCCTTTGGCCAGCTTTCCTGCAATGTCCCCCAAGGTCGGCTCTTCCATGCCTTCTGCGGAAGAAACGCCCGAGTCGATGGTCATGAACATATTGTCTCCGGTGTCTCCGTCGGGAATGGGGAATACATTCAGATTGTTGACAACCGAACGGTTGTTTGCTAAATTTCCGGCGCCGCCCCTGACCATTTCGACATAAAGCGCCCCGCTTAAAATTGTATCATTCCTGTTCATTGGTTCGGACCCTCCGCTTGCGGGGCGGGAGCGTCCTTGCTTGTATGAATGTTCACCACATCCCCGATGTTGCATTTCAACGCATTGCAGATTTTTATAAGTGTGTTCAGATGTACCGATTCTCCCTTTCCCATTTTGGCGATGACTGCAGGACTTAAATGCGTCAGCGCTCTCAAATCCTTCTTTTTCAGCTTGCGCTGAGTCAACAGTTTCCACAGTCCGTCATAGGAGACGGAGATGTTCTCTTGCGGTTTCACGGCTGTTTCTTATTTCCTTTCGTCTTTGGTTGCTCCGGCGGAAAATGAAGCCCGCCGCCTTCTACTATAGCACTTCAGAGAGAAAAAATCAATAAAAAACTTCACGAAAGTGAAAAATTCATTTTTGTGAAGTTTTTCGCCGGCCTTTCCGGCGTTTTTGACAGACGGGACAGACCGTGGTTCCGGCGGAAATTTTATGAGCGGAACCGCCAGAAAACCGATTCTTCCGGGTGTTTCTCCTTTTCCGGGATTTCAGGAGCGGGAAGAGCGGTTTTCTTCCTTAGACCGGATACGGTTTTCCAATTCCTCCAGTGCTTCGGAAATGCCGCCCAATCGGTCGATCAGACCCTCCTTAACCGCCTGCTCTCCGTCGATCACACTGCCCATATCGGTGGCAATCTCGTCGGTTTTCAGCATCAGCTCCTGCAGGCGTTCGGGGCTGATTCCGGAATGGTCGGAAATAAAGCGAATGATCCGCTCCTGCATACGGTGAAAATAGGTGAAGCTCTGGTAGACGCCCAGAACCAGACCGTTCATGCGTACCGGATGGAGGGTCATGGTGGCGGAGGGGACAATAAAGGAGCAGTCGGCCGATACCGCCAAGGGCACTCCGATGGAGTGTCCGCCCCCTAAAACCAGGGAAACGGTAGGCGTGCGCATACCGGCGATCAGCTCGGAGAGCGCCAAACCGGCCTCCACATCGCCGCCCATGGTGTTCAGAATGATCAGAAGTCCGTCGATGGCTTCGCTGTTTTCAGCGGCGATCAGCAGGGGGATCAGCTGCTCGTATTTGGTGCTCTTCTGTCCTTCGCCCAGCTGATAGTGTCCTTCAATCTGCCCGATGATGCTGACCGTGTGGACGGTGTGGCTGCCCCGACGGGTAATGACCGCACCCGAGCGGATGATGTTTTCCAATTGAAGGACTTCTTTTTCATCCGGAGAAGAGTCTTGGGAAGACGGTTTCTCGGTTTTTTCTTCGTTGGGTTTCGGTTGGTTTTTCATAAAATCCTCTTCTTTGGGGCGATTTTTTCTTTTTCCCTTTACTTTTTCGGAAAAGGGTGCTATACTGATTTCAGTATGAGATAGAATTCGGTTTCTATACCAAAAGATTGTATGAAGGAGATGTGAAAAATGAAATTCATTGTTGAAACCTCTGCCCGGCATATTCATGTGACCGAAAGGACCCTGGCCATTCTGTTCGGAGAGGGCCACACGCTGACCAATAAGAAGGATTTGTCCCAGCCGGGGCAGTTTGCCTGTGAAGAGAAGGTCAAGCTGGTGGGACCGAAGGGCGAAATGAATGTGTCCATTTTGGGCCCTGTCCGGAAGGCAGACCAGGTGGAACTGTCCTTTACCGATGCCAGAACCTTGGGCTTAAAGGGTGTTCCCGTGCGGGAATCCGGCGATGTGGCGGGTACGCCCGGGATCAAGCTGGTGGGTCCCTGCGGCGAAGTGGAGATTTCCGAGGGCGTGATGATTGCCAAGCGCCACATCCACATGACTCCCGCCGATGCGGAAGCCTTTGGCGTTAAGGACAAGGATGTGGTTTCGGTGAAGATCGAGAGCGACGGCAGAACCACGATCTTCTGCGATACCGTGGTTCGTGTTTCCGAGAAATTTGCGTTGGCTATGCACATTGATACCGATGAGTGCAATGCTTCCGCCGCTTTCGGAACGGTCTACGGGGAGATCGTCCGGGTCTGACAGACCAAAATTCAATCAAAAGGAAAAGGGGCTGCAAAAAACATCGAGTTTTTTTACAGCCCCCTTTTGCCTTGGATTTTTCAACAGTTCCGGTTTTTTCCGGTCCTTTTCAGTGCTCAAGGTTGGTAGCGATGGTGGAAGAGAGCGCCGCCTTTTCCTCTTTCAATTTCTTTTTCTCCAGCGCCGCATCCTGCTTCTTCACCAGTGACTGCAATTCCTCCCGGTTCCCCATATGCTTTTTCACATCCCGATAAACAGCCAAAAGTCCCCGATCTGCGCCATCACCCTCCGGGTTGGCGGCGTTGCGGCGATAGGTCTTTCCGGGCTTGGTAAATTCCCAACCCACCGTGAAGCACTCCTTTCCCAGCTTCGCCGGCGCTTCGGTTTTGTCCTTCAGTGCCTTGTTCACCCGCTTGAAAAGACGGCTCCACATTTCAAGGAAGTAGTCCTCCATCAACCCGTCGAACTGACGGCCTGCATAGTTGGTAATGGGGGCAGAGGCCCAGACCGTCAGAAGGATCTTGGCGTTATACGCCATCATGTCTAAGTCAAATCCGGCATAGTGCCCGGTACGCTCGTCCTCTGTGAAATCCACCCCTCTGCCGATCCAGTTGCCCAAAAGCTCATCCTCATTGTAGGTGGACAGCTCCGACACCAATTTCATGGCAGACAGGAATTTTTCGGAATACTTCCGGAAGGTGGTTCTGTCCCCTAAGGCTCTGGCGCGCTTTAACACCTCAAAATAGTCGTCACAAGCAATCGTCAATGTCATTCTCAAAAGGTCCACCGTGTCGTATATACCGCCCTCGGAATGCTTCAGGGCCTCGTAGTCCTCCATAAAGGTCTTGACTCCCCGCTCAAAAAGCTCCCGATCGTAACCGATCTTATAATAGCCACCCGTGCAGTAGCCCATTTCCAGACTGGCATTCTCATTGATGACATTGTTCTTGGTGGTACCGTCGTAGCTTTCCACGCCATACACGGTTTTTTCAAAAAGTTTCCAGGCCTCAAAGCTTGCCTGATCTGCCAAGCCATAGCGTCTTTGGGCGTATTCCCGCAGCCAAAAATCCATATCCGGCGGGCTTGTTCTCCAAGCCATCTCCCAAAACAGGTCAAAGACCACCGGATTTCCGTTCGTTCCTTCCGGCGTGATCCCGATTCCCTTCAAGACCTTGCCCTTGCGCTGGGCATTGTCCATCAGCTCCGCCATTTTTTTCAGTTTTCCGTGCATACCGGTTCGGCCGCCGTAGTTGTCTAAGATGCAGAAGATCCAAGGAGTGGAGCCGAACTCCACGCCCTCCCAGGTTTTCGTGTTCGTCCATTTGGGATTGGCCAGCGCCGCCAGATCCAGAATCAGAATGTGCTCCTGCTTCAATGCGCCGAAGCCGTCTAACACTTCCTTCATGGGATTGGACCACCAGCCCTGCAGAATCCAGACGGCATGGGGGTCTGCAACCAACAGTTCGTTCAGAATCTTTGCCGACATCTGAGGCTTGGAAAGGTCTGCCGGCACAATGCCTCCCTCGTGGCAAACATCGCCGCAGTAATAGTCGGAAACCTGTCCGTACACCTGGTTCTGCGTATCGTAGAAAAGCTTGGCTAAATAGGAATAGCCGTCATAGCTGGTCTTCAGCACATTGGGACGGACAAAACCGCCTGCCCACAGTCCTTGCGGCGCCATATAGGGACGCACATCGGAAAAGCCCTTTTCCTTCAGATGGGCATTTGCAAGCGTTCCGAAGCTCTCGGGCATGGCGCCCACAAAGGTCTCCAAGGCCGGCTGCGCCCCCATGACCGTCATATACCGCTGATTCACCCGGGCCATTTCCATGGTATCCAAAACCCATGCGTCTGCCACCGGGCCTCCGTAGCCCTCCAGGTTGCCCATCAGCCACCAGGCTTTGTAGCAATAACCGCACACATAATCCTTGGCTTGGTCTGCCGTATAGCCGAGTTTTTGCAGGTAGGAGACCCATACCGCCTCCATGCCCGTCAGATCCAGAATCAGATTCACGCCCGAAAGCATCAGAAAATCCAATTCTCTCTGCCACTTGTCGTAGCCAAAGAAGGGCATGGTGTAGGAGAGAGTGCAGTAATTGTAGGCATAGCGCACTTCATAGGGCGAAGAGTTGCAGACCTTCTCGGCAATGTGGGGTGCCTTTTCGGGCATACACACCTGCTTGGTCTGCTGGGTCACCTGCACCTTGCAATAGTATTTCAGATAGAAATTCAGTGCCGTTGCGGCCGAAACACCGCAGTCGGCGTGAATGAGAATCTTTTCGTTTTCGGTCTCGGACAGTTCGTAGGAATTCTTCCTCATGCTCCGGTCGATGCGGAAAACAAACCAATCCACATACATCTGCCCCAGAATTCTGCCGATCAGTCCCTCCAGTGCCCTCACGGTATCGGCGGGCGTGTAGGTATCCTGAATGTTGTACTGGCCCTTTGCGTCCTTCAGCTTGGACAGGTCCACATTTTCTCTTTCCCTCAGCCACTCCTCATAGGTGGTCATTTCTATGATTTTCCGGGTCGGCAGGACCTCTCCTCCGGCTTTCTTGCCGTAAGCCTTCACCTGGCAGAGCGCCGAAGCGCCGTTTGCTCCCTGGGTGGTACCGGTGCAAAGCACCCGGAGAACTCTTGCCGTTTTTCCCTCCAAAGCCAACTCCGCCTCGGTTTTTTTCTCCGTGGTAGTCAGCGATCCGGCCTTTTCAAAATTCACTCCGTCGGCGGACAGATAGAGACTGTAGTCAAAGCCTGCAAAGGCAGGGGCTGTCAGAACCACTCTGGAAAGCTGATAATTGTCCAAAAGGTCCACATCCACAAACCGGGGATACAGCTCTCCCAGCCAACAGCTTTCCGGGTCTCCGTCGGTCACCAAGAACGAGAAGGCATCGTTCACATTGGCTCTGGTGGGCTTGCCGTATGCAAGATCCTCCGGATCCGCCTTGGGCGCCGTTTCCGCTTCTTCCTTGTATTCCGGACACTCTTCGCCATAGACCGCAAGGTCTGCAATGTGTACTGAGGGATTGGCCGTATTGTGCAGCATGACCACCTTCACATACCGGGCCACCACCGCAGAGAAGGTCATCTTGTATCCTTCCGCCGTTGCTTCCTCATCGGTTTTCTGTTCATAAAGCAGGGTCATGCCGCTGCTGCGCACGCCGGCATAAAGCGCAAACTGATAGGCTCTTCCGTCGCCGTAATAGGTCGTGAGCGTGGCCGCTGTGATCCTGTAAAATCCACCTAAATCCACGATTGCCTGAGCCGGTGCCGCACCTCCGTCCCAATGCACCCCCGCTTCGGTGATGCCGTCGGTGATTGCGGCTGTGTTGGAGCCAAGAGCATTGACCTTTTTGCCCTTTGCCACATTGAAAAGTTCTGCCATAGCCTTCCTCCGTTTTTCCCTTAAAATATGATCCAACGCCTATCTATTCTATCATATTTGTAAGAAAAGCACAATAGATTTTGAAAAAAACCTTCCGACTTTTGTTTTTTGTTCCCAAAGCGTCCAAACTACACGGCGATTGGCGCAGATTCCGATTTCCCCTTGAATTTTTTCTTTTTCTGTGCTATTCTTTTGGCAGAGGGGAGGGAGAATTATGGAAGAACTCAATTGGGGCGACCGCCCGGTGACCGCTCTGCCGGGAGTGGGACGAGTGAAGGCCGGGCATTTGGGAAAATTGGGGATTCAGACCATCGCCGATCTGCTCTATCATTTTCCGAGAGGCTACCAGAACCGAGGCGCCGTCTGCCTTTTGGGGGAAGCCTCCATGACCCCCTGCTCCACCTCCACCATTCTGACCGTGGGCTCCAAGCCCTCCTCGGTACGGTTGAAGGGAAACCGAGTGATGACCCGATTCACCGCCTTTGACGACAGCGGGAAATGCATCATCACCTTTTTCAACCAGCCCTATGTGAAGGATATTTTCTTTTTGGGCTCCTCCTTTCGCTTTTGGGGAAAGGTGGAAAAGCTGGGGCGGAACTTTACCCTTTCCTGCCCGGAGTATGAGCCCTTTGACAGTGTCCATGCCCTTCCCGAATTCAAATCGGTATACCCCTTGACCGAAGGGCTCAATCAGAAAGGAGTCTGCACCGCTGTCGCTCTTGCTTTACAGGACGCCGATAAAATCAAAGACCCCCTACCTCCGGAAGTGCTCCAAAGCTACTGCCTGCTTCCCTTAGGGGAGGCCTTCCGCAAGATCCATTTTCCGCAGAATTATGAGGAACTGGATGAGGCCCGGAGAAGGTTTGTCTTTGAAGAACTGTTTTTCTACGCTCTGGGTATGCAAAAAATCGGAAAAAAAGAGGCATTGCCCCCTGAAGAGGTGCTTTCAAAAGCGGACCTTTCCCCTTTTCTTTCTCTTTTGCCCTTTTCTTTGACCAATGCTCAGAAAAAGGTTTTGGAGGATGTCTCCAAGGACATGACCGGTCCTTTCCCCATGACCCGCTTGATTTGCGGAGATGTGGGCTCGGGCAAGACTGCCTGTGCCGCCGGAGCCATTTACATTGCCCTACAAAACCAAAGGCAGGCGGCGCTGATGGTGCCCACCGAAATATTGGCCCATCAGCATTTTGCCGAGCTTGCTCCGATTTTTGAAAGACTGGGCTTTTCCACCGCACTTCTGATCGGCTCCCTCTCCCCCACCCAAAAGAAAAAGGTGCGCTTGCAGCTTGAAAAAGGGCAGGTCCGGTTGGTCATCGGCACGCAAGCGCTCTTGACCGAAAGCACCGTGTTCCGGAATTTAGGCCTGGTCATTGCCGATGAACAGCACCGCTTCGGGGTTAACCAAAGAGCCGGCCTTTCCGGCAAGGGAAAGGCTGTGCACACCCTGGTGATGACCGCCACGCCGATTCCCCGGACCTTGGCCTTGATTCTCTACAACGGTCTGGACATTTCCTATATCGATGAGATGCCGCCGGGCAGAAAAAGTGTAGGCACCTATCTGGTGAACGAAAGCTACCGGACCCGTCTTATCGGCTTCATTGAAAAGCAGGCCAAAGAAGGACACCAGACCTATGTGGTCTGCCCGGCAGTGGAAACGGAAGAACCGGAGGAGGAAGAAGGGGAAAACGGGCAGTTTATATCCTTAAGCTACCATCCGGAGGAGGAACACCCCAAGCCCCTTTCCCTGAAAGCCGCTGTGCAGTTTTCCGAAGAACTGCAAAAGGCCATGCCTTCCCTGCGGGTGGGCTTTGTGCACGGAAAAATGAAGCCCAAGGAAAAAGAGGAGGTCATGGCCGCCTTTGCCCGGAACGAAATACAGGTGTTGGTCTCCACCACCGTCATTGAGGTGGGGGTCAATGTGCCCAATGCCACCCTGATGGTTGTGGAAAACGCCGAACGCTTCGGACTGTCGCAGCTGCACCAGCTGCGAGGCCGGGTGGGCAGAGGAAATACGCAGTCCTACTGTGTCCTGGTTTCCGAAAGCAACCGGGAAAGTGCCGCCGGGCAACGGCTTTCTGCCCTGTGCAAAACTCAGAAAGGACTGGAAATTGCCAATGAGGATCTGAAAATGCGGGGGCCGGGTGATTTTTTCCCTTCTGCTTCCGGCACCGCCACAAGACAGAGCGGCGAATTCTCCTTCAAGGTCGCCTCCCTGTGCACCGACCCCACCATGCCCGAAAAGGCCGCCATGGCGGCCAAGGCTCTTCTTGCAGACGATCCGGAGCTTGCAAAAGAGGAGCACAGCGCCACGCTTCACCGGATGCTCCGGCTCTTTACCCTGACTCAAAACAGCCTGAACTGACCAAGACGGAGCCGAAAGCGGTTTCCCAAAATAATAAGAACCAACACAGTCGGAACCAAAACCGAGCGATTCCAGACAGGTTGTCCAAAACAGTCGGAACAAAAACCGGGCTCCGCCGAAAAGCCGGTGAAGTCTCCCTTTTCCGGTGCTTTTCAAACATTTTTGGAGCATTCTCCGAGGGGGTATGCCTTTTCAAGACGCTTTCAAACGCTTCCGGGTGCATTCAAGCCTTCCGGGTGCTTTCGCCTTTCGGAAACGAGGATACTAAAAAGCAGATCTGCCGCTTTCCATTGCGGAAAATCTGCTTTTTCTCTTTTTTTAAGGGAGTCTCCCCGTTTATTTCCCTGCAATGGGCACATTCAGAAGAAGCACATCGGGACAGCGAATCTTGTGTGCGGCGGGAAGCACATCCTCAATCGAATTGCCCAGCGCCGCCACATTCTTCAGAAGCGAAAAGAAATTGCCCGAAACGGTAAAGGACTTCACCGGTCTTCCTTTCTTGCCGTTCTCAATGAGAAAGCCCTCGCTTTCAATGGAAAAATCCCCCGAAACCACATTGGCTCCTGCGTGAAAGCCCTTCATTCCGGTGATGAAAATGCCTCTCTCTGCCATGGAAAACAGCTCTTCTCTGCTCTTGTCGCCCGGTTCTATATACAGATTGTAATAGGTCGTTCCGATGGAAGATGCCCCTCTGCTTCCGTTTCCGGTGGAGGGCTTTCCTGCCTTTTTCCCGCTTTCCAGATTGTACAGCAGGGTCTGGAGCACGCCCTTTTCGATCACCGCTTTTTTATAGGTAGGCGTTCCCTCTCCGTCAAAGGGCAGGGGCATGGGATTCCCGGGGTAAAAAGGATCGTCGATGAGCGACAGGAAGTCTGCGGCGATCTTTTCGCCCTCCTTGCCCGCCAGAAGAGAGGTTCCCTGCTGGGCTTCCTTGGCAAAAAATACCGGTATAAAGGCCGAAAGGATCTGCTGCATCTGCTTGCCTTCCAAAACCACCGGGTAGTTTCCGGTATCCACCAGTCCTGCCCCGAAGCGCTCGGCCGCCCGTTCCGTGGCGGTTTTCGCCATTCCCGCCGCATCCAATTCGTCAAAGGGCTTGGCCGCACTTTCATAGCCGTCTCTCTTTTCTCCGTTCCGCTCCAGCACGCTGTAAACGCCTCCGCCGCAGGCCCCGTAGGACACCGACAGGCGGAGTCCATTGGAGGAATACAAATAGTATTCGGACTTGGAAGCATAAGCGCCTCCTTCCGTCCCGTCCGAAATTTCAGGAGAGGAAGCGTACGCCGCATGGCGCAGTGCCATGGCGGTATCCTTCACCTCTGCCGCCGAAGGCATGGAAAACGGGGGAATGACCGCCGCTTGGTAGCTCTGACCTCCGGCACAAAAGACCGCTTCTTCCTCTTTTTCGATCAACCCGGCATTTTCCGCCGCTTTTTTCACCAGCAGCGCCGCTTCTTCGGGCGTGGCAAGACTCCCCTGTGCAGCCCCCGCTTTGCCGCCCACGGACACCCGCACGATCAGCGATCCGTCGCAGTCTGCGGAAAATCCGGCAAGCTCGTCTCTGAAGGTATTGGCGGAAATGCTCTCGGCGCCCACATAGTATACTTCGCAATACTCCGCACCGCAGTTCTTCGCTTCCGTTTCTGCGGCTTCATAAATCTTTTCAAAGAATTCCTTGGTCATCCTGCTTCTCCTTTCAGTTTCTGCCGCCTACCGTAATGGAGGAAATGCGGATAAGAGGCTGACCCACTTCGTTGGGCACCGAGCCGCTGACCGAACCGCACATTCCCTGACCGTTGAAGCGATTTTGTCCCACCATATCAATGTTCAGAAGCACCTCACTGCCGGTGCCGATGAGTGAAGCGCCCTTCACACATTCTGAAAGCCGGCCGTTCTTGACCAAATATCCTTCTTCAACGCTGAAGTTGAAGGCTCCGGAAATCGGATTCACCGAACCGCCGCCCATCTTTGCGCAATACAGTCCGCTTTCCATGGAGGAAATGATGTCTTCATTCCGGTCGGGACCGTTGTCAATATAGGTGTTGGTCATTCGGGAGGTGGGCTCATAGGAGTAGTCCTGCCGCCGGGCACTGCCCGTCAAAGGCATACCGTTCATCCGGCGGGAGCCAAGCCGATCCACCATATAGGATTTCAGAATGCCCTTTTCGATCAGAACGATCTTGTGCGTCGGCGTTCCCTCGTCGTCCACATCGATACTTCCCCAGGCATTCTTTTCCGTGGGATCGTCAATGGCTGTCACCTTTTCTCCGGCAATCTTCTGGCCCAGCTTCCCGGCCATCTGGGAGGTCCCCGTCGCTACGGCGGTTGCCTCCAGGGAATGTCCGCAGGCTTCATGGAAAATCACGCCCCCGAAGCCGTTCTCAATGGCCACCGTCATCTGCCCTGCCGGACAGAACGAAGCCCCCAGCCGGGCAAGCGCCACTCTGCTTGCCTCCCTGCCGGTTTTTTCGGGGCTGACTTCCTTTTCAAACATTTCCATCCCCATGCGTCTGCCGGGACCCTCAAAGCCGCTTTCCATACCGTTCTGATCCTCCGCAATCGAGGAACAGGCCAGCCTTGTGCGCACCTGCCGGTCAACAATATATTTTCCCTCGCTGTTTGCAATCAGGATATTCCGATCCACATCCAAAATCCGGGCCTTGACCTGCTTGATCCTCCCGTCTGCTTCCAGCGCCGCAAAGTAACAGCGCTTCAGCACCTCCAGCTTCTCTTTTTTGGACACCTCGGAAGAAGGACGCAGAATCGGCGAACAGCACCCGACCCTCATGGGTGTCAGGTGGATAGACAAAGCACCCTTTCCCTGCCCCAGAGCCTCCGCTACCTGCTCGGCCAGAAGCAGAAGCCCTGCTCTGGACAGGTCGGTCGTGGAGCCGTAAACAGAACGGGTTCCGGACATCACCCGGATTCCCGCCCCCGAATTCACCGAGTCGGAAATCTCCTCCAGCCGTTTGTCCACCATGAAAAGGCTGGTTGCCGGACTGCGCTCGGCAAAGATCTCGGCATAGTCCGCTCCGGTGGAAAGGGCCTTGCCCAAAACCTCTTCACAAAGACTTTTTTCGATCATTCCTCTTCTCCTTTGCATTATAAAGAACAGTGTTTCCAAACGGTTTTGATTCTATGCCGCCCTCACACCGCCTGATAGAGCTTCTTCTCATGGGCAATGTTGTCATACACGGTATAGGGATCGAACAATTCATTCAGTATTGCGTTGTCCCGGTATTTGTATAACTGCGCCGAAGACAGCGTGATACGCTCATTATAGACATTGCCCTGTAACGGGAAGTTGTCCCAGTTCACCGCATTCATGGCGGTGCTGCAAAACACCGCATACCCTTCGGCACTCAGGGCTTTTGCCTGTTCGCTATCTCTTGGAGTGAACGCCCCGAAAGGATAAATAAACACATGGGTTCTGCCTACAAGGGGGAGAACCTCCTCCTTCCATTTGGAAAAATCTTCCTGTATCTGTTTCACGGTCATCTCGGCAAAGCTCTTATGATAATAGCTGTGGCAAGCCAGCGCATATCCGTTTTCGATGAACCATTTTGCCACCTTTCCGGCCTCCAGAACGCTCTGCTCATAATTGGCACTTCCGGGAACGGTATCCCATCCGAACAACCCCTCTGCCCCGGAAGGTGCCACCACGCATTTGGCTCCCGAAAAGGAGAAGTCCGGATGCGCCTTGATAAAATTCTCCAGGATCGGGAACACATCGTCGTCTTCCCCGTCTTTTTCTCTGCCGTCTGCAAACCTGGTGTAGGTCACTAATTTTCCGTCCACCACCTGCAACCGGTCCACTCTGCCCAGTCCGTGCTCTCTGCGGGGGTAGGCCACATTATCCACCGAAAGGACCAACGGCTTCTTTCCTGCCGGAATCTTAATGGTAGGTTTGATTTTCGCCGTCAGCATTCCGTTCTGGCCATAGGCATACTCATACATATAGTCAATGTCGATCAGAACATATCCCCGTTCGTACAGCTGGTCCAGAATCCGGTTGAATTCGGTAACCGTCAGACAGTTCTTATAGTAATCCTCAGCGTCCGCTCCGGTTGCCCCCTCATAGGCAACCAGATTGTGGCAAAAAATGTGCCGTACCAGCTTGGTATTGTACTCCACATAGCTCACCCCCTCCTCAAAAACGGGCGTGTAGGTGGGCAACCCGGTCAAAGGATCATACCGTTTGTTTTTCAGAATCGGATTTTTCTCTTCGACCGTAACCGTACACTTGGCGCTGTGAAGGCCGTCTGCGGACGAAACCGTAATCTCGGCACTTCCTGCCGCAAGGGCCGTCACCTTCCCCTCCGAACAGAGCGCCACCTTCTCGTTGCTGCTTTGATAAGTCACCGTCCGGTTATCGGCATTTTCCGGCAGAACCCGGACCGTCAGCTCCCATTCGTCCCCCACCTTCAGCGTCAGAACCTCCGGCGCTACCGTCACACCGGATACCGGAACCACCGTCGGCGTTTGCGTCGAAGTTCCGGAGGAACTGCTTGGCGACTCCGTGTTCCCTTGGGTGCTTACAGGCGTTTTGCTCTCCGAAGAAGGCTCCGTGGTGCCCGTTGCAGAAGAAAGCGTTTCAGAAGCAGACACCGTGCCCTCAACGGAAGTACCCGGCAACACCGTAACAGCCGGCTCCCCTCCGCATCCGGTCAGTGCTCCAAGCAACAGCGCCCCTGCAAGAATCCATGCACCACAAAATAACTTTTTCTTTCTGTTTTCCGCCCTACAATTCATTTTCTTCTGAACTCCTTTATCCCAAATCATCTGCACAAATCAGGTTATATATGTAAACCCGTCCTTCTTTTTTTCGCTTGAAAACGCCGCATTCCAGCAACCCCTTCAAGGCCGCCGATCTCTTTCTGCCCCTCGTGCCTGTCCTCTTCCCGAATTCTTTCTCGGTAAACCATTCCGGACACCCTGTGGGCAGCAGCGCCCGGCAGTCCCCGGAATTTTCCACAAGAAGCATCTCCACTGCCTTTTCCGGTACCCGCTCCTGCCGATGGGCACCTCTCTTGCCGTCCTTCCCCCAGCCGTCTTTGCACTTATACTCTGCGCCGTCATAAAGAAACAGCAAAAGACGGAAATGCCCCTCATCCAAAAAGGGCGCAAGATAAATCAGTTCCGGCAGAATATCACTGTATTTTCCGGTTTTCGGGCTTTTTCTGCCCCCTGAAAGCGCTCCGCTCTGAGGATCGATCCAGAATACCGTTCTCTTCCTGAAGATCGGACAAACCACCGTAACCGGATACAAGGGCAACAGCGCCTGCAGCTTGGGACGCAAGGGAGCGCAGCTTCCGGTCTGTATTTCCATGATCCCGTTTTTTCCAAGCAGATCCACGATGTACTTTCCCACCTTCTGCTCCGGAAGAGCCCCATCCTCCAAAAAATAATTTTTCAGGGTGGCATGAAGCAGTTTCTCCCGCAACATCCCGATTCCCTCCGGCTGCCGCTCGGCAGCATCCTTCAATGCGCAGGCAAAACGCTCTTTATCCACTTCCAGTCTGCGCATTTCCGCCTGTTTCCTTTCCTATAAAAATCTTCCTGCCGAACGAACCGCCGCAAAGCCATCTATTGCGTATATTACCATTTTTTCTTCCGGAAGTCAATAGTTTTCCGTTTTTTACATTCTTTTCATCGCTCATTTTCTTCAGGGGCATATACCTACTCTCCATCCTCTAAAGACAGATTTTCTTCTTCAAAGTCAACGAAAAAACGCCGCTTTCCGAAAAAAAGATTGCGGCGTTCTGAATCCCGGCGCCTCGGAACATGCAACGCATATCCGGCGGCAATGCTGCCGTTGCCCGATGTGTGAGAATGTCTTAAGGTGCCCTCTTGTTATTTTTTGCGAAACTGATCCTTCAGTCTTAAAGAATTGTCCAGAATCTTCTTGCGCAGACGGATATTCTTGGGCGTGACCTCGATCAATTCGTCCTGAGCGATAAACTCAATGGCCTCCTCCAAAGACATCTTAATGGGCGTCACCAAGCGCAGAGCTTCGTCCGCACCTGAAGAACGGATGGCGGTCAGATGCTTCTGGCGGCAGACATTGACGGCAATATCGCCCAACTTGGGGTTCATGCCCACGATCATTCCTTCGTATACCGGCACGCCCTGCCCGATAAAGAGCGGACCACGGTCCTGAGAGTTGTAAAGCCCATAAGAAGTGGTGATTCCCGATTCGGAAGCGATCAGCGAACCGGTGTACCGGGTGGGAATGTCGCCCTTATAGGGCTGGTAGCCCTCAAACAGCGAATTCATCACGCCCTCTCCCTTGGTGTCTGTGGGAAAGTGGGAACGGTAGCCGAAAAGACATCTGGTGGGGATTATATACTCCATTCTCGTCCGGTTGCCGTGGGGATCCATGCTGAGCAATTCTCCCTTCCGGGCGTTGAGCTTCTCCACCACAGCCCCCACATAGTCATTGGTCACATCGATATACAGGTGCTCGATAGGCTCGCAAAGCTTCCCGTCGATCTCCTTCATGATGACCTTCGGCGTGGACAGCGCCAGCTCGTAGCCCTCCCGGCGCATATTCTCCACAAGAATGGACAAATGCATTTCTCCCCGGCCCGAAACAATGAAGCTGTCGGTGGTGTCTCCATCCCGCACACGCAGGGACACATCCCGCATCAGCTCGTCGTACAGCCTTTTACGCAGATGTCTTGAGGTCACATACTTGCCTTCCTTGCCGGCAAAGGGAGAATCGTTGACCTGGAAGGTCATTTGCAAAGTGGGTTCGCTGATCTTCACAAAGGGCAGAGGCTCCGGCGTATCGCCGCCGCACAGAGTATCCCCTATGGAAATATCCTCCGCTCCGGAAAAGCAGATAATGTCTCCGGGAAGAGCTTTATCCACCGGGGTTCGGGAAAGTCCGTCGAACTGATACAGCGACACCACCTTGGTGCGCCGGGGCGTGGCCTCCGGATTGTGATAGTTGCAGATCAGCACCGGGTCGCCCACCGAAATTTTTCCGTTTTCCACCCGGCCGATACCGATCCTGCCCACATAGTCGTTGTAATCAATGGAAGAAACCAGAACCTGCAGGGCCTTATTCTCGTCTCCTGAGGGGGCAGGCATATAGCTTAAAATCGTATCAAACAAGGGCTTTAAGTCGGTGCCCGGCCGGTCCGGGTCCAAGGATGCGGTGCCGGCTCTGCCCGAACAGAACACCATGGGGGAATCCAACTGCTCGTCCGAGGCGTTCAGATCCATCAAAAGTTCCAGCACCTCGTCGATCACTTCGGGAATCCGGGCGTCGGGCCGGTCGATCTTGTTGACCACCACGATGACCCGATGCTGCAATGCCAGCGCCTTTTCCAGCACGAACCGGGTCTGGGGCATGGGACCTTCCGCCGCATCCACCAGCAGCAGCACCCCGTTGACCATCTTCAGGATACGCTCCACCTCGCCGCCGAAATCGGCGTGCCCGGGCGTGTCCACAATGTTGATCTTAACACCGTTGTAGTGTACCGCCGTATTCTTGGCCAAAATCGTAATGCCCCGTTCTCTCTCGATGGCGTTGCTGTCCATCACACGGTCTTCGGTGGCCTGGTTTTCTCTGTACACCCCGCCCTGCTTTAGCATCTGGTCCACCAATGTGGTCTTGCCGTGGTCCACATGGGCGATGATGGCGATGTTTCTCAAATCTTCTCTAACCAAAACAGGTATCTCCTTCTATTGTTGCGTTTCTTCGGCTCTTCTTTCAAAAAACAACTCATTATAGCACGCCTTTTTTTGGTTGTAAAGAGGAAAATACGAAAAAATACAGCTTTCCGTGTAAATTTCTTCCCGCAGAAACCTTCTGAAATTTCAAAAATTCAGTTGCAATATTTTTCCCGCTATGGTACAATACTTGGGAATGGGGAATTTTCCCCGGAAAGTGAAAGGAGAGTGCCACTTGGTTTTTTCCAGTATTGAATTTCTCTATTTTTTCCTGCCCGCCACCATGTTGCTTTATTTTGCCGTGCCGCCCAGATTCATCAAGGCACGGAACCTGGTATTGCTCCTTTTCAGCCTGATTTTTTACGGCTGGGGCGAGCCGCTGTGCGTATTTCTGATGGTCGCCACCGTGATTTTTTCCTATTTTTACGGTCGGATGGTGGAAAGGTGCAAAGAGCGCGGAAAGCCCAAAGGCGCCAAGGTCTGGCTGATTCTTGCGATTGTCACCAATCTGGGGCTGCTCGGTTTTTTCAAATATACCGACTTTTTCATCAGCATCCTCAATTATATCCCCGGCCTTTCTCTAAAGCCTCTTGCTTTAGAGTTGCCCATCGGCATCTCCTTCTATACTTTTCAGATTCTTTCCTATGTGATCGATGTGTACCGGGAAGATACCAAAGCCCAGAAGAACATTCTGTCTTTGGGCACCTATGTGGCGCTTTTTCCCCAGCTCATCGCCGGCCCCATTGTGCGTTACAAGGATGTGGATGCCCAGCTGTCCAAAAGAGAACAAAGTCTGTCCCTCTTCTCCTCCGGGCTGCGTACCTTTCTTTGCGGCTTGGGCAAAAAGGTGCTCTTAGCCAATGCGGCCGGTTCCTTTTTTGACAGATTCCGGGCGATTCCGGAAGAACACACCACAGTGCTCAGCGCCTGGCTCGGAATTCTCCTTTTTGCCTTCCAGATTTATTTTGACTTTTCAGGCTATTCCGACATGGCCATAGGCTTAGGCAAGATGTTCGGGTTCCGGTTCCTTGAGAACTTCAACTACCCTTATATCTCCAGAAGCATCACCGAGTTCTGGAGACGCTGGCACATTTCCCTGTCCACTTGGTTCAGAGAATATCTCTATTATCCCCTGGGGGGAAGCCGGGTAGACGCCAAATGGAAGCTCTACCGAAACCTGCTGGCGGTCTGGTTCTGCACCGGCTTCTGGCACGGAGCAAACTGGAATTTCATCCTGTGGGGACTGCTTTTCTTCGTCTTTCTGGTTCTTGAAAAGTCCTTCCTTCTGAAATTCTTAGACAGGCTACCTCGGTTTGTGGGGCATCTGTATACCATGCTGGTGGTGCTTTTCGGCTGGGTGCTGTTCAACTTTTCCGACTTGGGTGAAGGGGGCGCCTGGATTTCCCACATGTTCGGTGTGGGCACTGCCGGCTTTGCCAACAGCACTTCGCTGTCCCTGCTGATTCAGTCCGCATCGCTTTTCGTCTTCCTGATTCTGGGAAGCACGCCTCTGCCCAAAAAAATCTTTTATAAGCTCTCGCAGAAAAACGCTTTCTGGCGCACGGCCTTTTCCCTTCTGTCCGTGGCGCTTTTGGGGTTGTGCAGCGCCAATATTGTGGGCTCGGATTTCAACCCCTTCCTTTACTTTAATTTTTAGGGAAAGGAGCAATACACTATGGCGAAAGTACACGAAGCCGATGTTGCCGCCGCAGAAAATCTGGAAATACAGCGCACCTTCTACGGTAAAAAAGAAAATTTTCTTCTTTGCCTGCCGGTTCTTCTGTTGCTTTTCGGAATGCTTCTGCTGTTCTTCCTTTTACCGAAAGACACCTACAGCAAGAAGGAAAACAAGGAACTGCCCTCCGTGCCGGAGTTCTCCATAGAAGCTCTGAAAAACGGAATGCCGGACAGCGGTTCCTCCTTTCAAAGATTCTTTAAAGGCACCAACTCCTATATCAAAGAGTTTGTACAAGACACCGTTTCCTATGTAAAAGGGCACTTCCCCTTCCGGGAACAGCTGGTGGAGGTCAATGCCGCCTATGACCTTTTATGCGGCAGAATGCAGAGCAACGGCATTTATCCGGGCAAAGACGGCTATCTTTTGGAGCCCGACAGCGCCGACATTGATGTTCCGAAATTTGAGAGAACGGCGGCCTATATCGACAGCCTTCTCTCGGCCGATCTGCCCGCCGTGATCGCTGTACCCGGCAACAGCAGTGAGGTGCTGAAGAAGAAATGTCCCCCTTTTATGGATACGACCCTCCTTGCATCCAACAGAGCCTTGATCGACAGTGCCTTTCAAAATAAAAGCTACACCTATCTGAATTTGTCAAAGACGCTGAGTGCTCATGACGAAGAAAACATTTATTTCCGCACCGATCACCACTGGACCGCTCTGGGGGCCTACTATGCCAGTGCAGAAATTCTGCGAGCCTTCGGCAGATCCCCGGCGCCGCTCCGTGATTATCGCCCCGAAACCGTTATGGAAAATTTCTGCGGCACCTACTACAATCGGTCAGGACTGTTTTTCCTTGAAGGAGAAGCTCTGACCTATCTGCGCTATGAGGGGGACGAGGAATACACGGTCTCCTTCTGCAAGGCCAACGGGGAGGTTGAAAGCGTCTCCCACAGTCTTTATGACCGGGCGGCTCTGGAGCCCGACTACGAGGGAACGGCTTACGATTCCTTTGTGGCGCCGGTGACCACGCCCGTGGTGAAAATCGAAAAGGAGGGAGAGGAGCGTCCCACGCTTTTGGTTCTGAAGGACAGCTATGCCCACAGCGCCCTTTCCTTTCTTGCTCAGCACTACAACCTGATCACCGTGGATATACGGGGAAATCTGGGCTTTGCCGCACAGCTCGTGGAAAGCGGGCAGGTGGATGCGCTTTTGATTTTAGCCTCCTCCAGCACTCTTCTGCCCAAAGCCGAATCCTGAAAATTCCTCAACCATTCCGAAATGAAACTGGGGATGTTAAAAAATTCTTTCGGAATTTTTTAACATCCCCGACGACATTGGTCTTGACGGCTTTCAGCCGTCATTTTGCCGCAACATCCACCGAAATTTCTACAAAATGGAGGGCAAAACCGACCAAGATCCCATCAAAAATGCCGAAATCCCCACCGATATTTTGAGGGCTGTAAAAAACATCGAGTTTTTTAACAGCCCCTCTTTTTATATCCTTTTGTTTCTACTTCTATTTCTTTTTCTTTCCGTTCCGATGCTTGCTCTTCACCCTGTCCGCAACCTTCCGGGCCTTGGATTTGCAGGAATCCAGAAGATCCTCTTCCGGCTTCTCCTTCGCCCGTTTCTCTGCTTTGGCCTCCTCTGCCGCCTTGGCCTCCTCTGCCGCTTTGATTTCCTCTGCCGCCTTGGCCACCTTGGACAGGTCCTCAAAGGAGATCTGCTCCGATTCCTCTTCCTCTGCCGGCTTCAGGCGCCCCGTCTTCACCAGCACCCAGTTCCGGATTCTCCGATAGGTACGCACCAAAGGAGGCGTGGGATGTTCGGTCTTGTGCTCATGGGCATAAGTCAGATAGGAATCGGTGGAGACCGGAAGATTCTTTTTCTGGAGCCGAGCCTCCGCTTTTTCTTTCACCAGTACATACAGAACGGCAAAAACCGGCACGCCCACAATCATTCCGGGGAATCCGAAGAATCCGCCCATAACGGTAATGCCTACCAGCACCCAGAAGGTGTCCATCTGCATATTGTTGCTCTGTATGATCGGCACCAGAATATTTCCGTCGATCTGCTGAATGACCAGCACCGAAATGATAAAGGGCAACAGCTTTTCCGGTGCCACCAGCAGAACCAGAAGACCGTTGGGCACGCCGCCGATAAAGGGCCCGAAATAAGGAATAATATTGGTCACGCCCGAAATCAAGGCAAGCAAGGGTGCCAGCGGCAACCCGATAATCACATACACAATATAGGAAACAATGCCCACCAGTATGGAATCCAGCACCTGTACCCGCAGGTATCTGCCCACCCGCTCGTCGGTCATTTTTCCGAAACGGTAGATTCTTTCTACCCGTTCGGGCTTGAAAAATGCCGCCAACAGCTTCTTGACCCTTGCCGCCTGCCGCTCTTTGGAAATCAGCAGATAGACCGTGAAAATCAGGACCACCACCGTGTCGATCAGCGCCGATACCACAGAACTGCCCACCGAAAAGATCTTCATCAGATTTTCGGAAGAAAGCAACCCGGTCAGCCATTCGGCAATTTTGGGGGTCAGTTGGCTCAGCAGTGTTTTGTTTTCGTCCACATCCAAAGCCTTTTTCAGATAGGCATAGAGCTTTCCCCACACGCCGTCGGGATTCAGATGATCCTCCAGATAGCCGTCCAGATTCTGGTTCAGCTTGTTCAGATATTCGCCCAGATTGTTGTTCAGCATCTCGACACAGGTAGCAATTCCGGGCACAAAAATCAGTACGACCGCCGCCGCGACCGCAGCCAGAGCCAGCATGGTCATGACCACGGCCAGCCCTCTTTTCAAGGATTTCTGCCACTTTTTCTTGGAGGGAAAGCGCAGAAGCTTATCCTCAAAAAAGTTCTGGATGGGACTGAGCAGATAGGCCAGCGCAATGCCGTACAATACGGGAGAAATCACATTCAAAATTTTAGTAAACATTCCTCTCTCCTCTCCCGATCACTGCAACGCTCTTTCTTTTCCAGTATACAACTATTTTTTCGTTTCGTCAATCACTCTCTTGAAGTTTTTTCTTTTTCATGCTATACTCAACATACTCCGAAACGAACCGAAAAGCGGGAATATGTCCCATCCACCGGGTAAAAATGAGGATGCTTATGGAAAACCAACTGAAGATCTGTGCGCCGGCCAAAATCAATCTGTTTCTCGAAGTCACCGGACGGCGGGCGGACGGCTACCACCTTTTGGACACGGTGATGCAAACCGTAGGACTCTGTGACGAATTGACCCTTGACTACCGCCCCGAGGGCGAAGGAATCCGTCTGACCTGTCAGAAAAAGTACATTCCGACCGATGAAACCAATGTGGCTTACCGGGCCGCCGAACGGTTCCTCCGGCAGGCAAACAGAAAGGGCGGGCTTGACCTGCACTTGGAAAAACACATTCCCGTGGCGGCGGGACTGGGCGGAGGAAGCGCCGATGCTGCGGCCGTCTTTCTCGGTCTGAACCGGATGTTTGATGATCCCTTTTCTCTTAGTGAGCTGTGCGCTCTGGGCACAGAGTTAGGTGCCGATATTCCCTTTTGCATCCGGAAAGGCTGCGTCCGCGCCACGGGCATCGGTGAGGTATTTGAGGAAAGTACGCCCCTTTCCGATCTGATTCCGGTGATTGCCATCGGAAGCAAGGGCTCCTCCACTCCTGCGGCCTACAAAGCCTTAGACAGCATCGGCTACTGCGGCTCGGAAAGCGCTCTGCCCCTCTGCAGAGCTCTGTCTCAAGGCGATCGGCGGGAAATCTGCCGGTTGCTCTTCAACGCCTTTGAAGAGGTGATTTTTCCCCAGAACAGCGACGCCGAATTTCTCAAAAAAGAACTGCTTCGGTTGGGTGCCTGGGGGGCGCTGATGAGCGGAAGCGGCGCCTCGGTTTACGGTCTGTTTCCCGGACTGCCCCAAGCCCGCCGGGCCTGCGCCTCCTTACGGAAGCAGGGCTTCTTCTCGGTGGTTGCCCCTGCGCAGAGCTGACCGGAAAAGCAACGGGAAGGGGCGCTTTTACGGCTATGTTCCCATAAAAGAACAACGGTGGGTGCATCCGGGGAACAGCGGAAACGACCGTTCCGGCTTCTGAAATTTCAGAGGCCGAAAGAGCTGTCCAAAACGCAGATTTCAAAGCGTTGGGGACAGCTCTTTTTTTATTCGGACAAGAATCCGAACGGGGTATTGCGGAATATTCAAATTCAAAGTATGTCCGGCGGGCGGCTTTGCCGGGAGCCGGAAAAGAGAAGGAACGGCTGAAAGCGACAGCCCCAATAGAAAAGCAAACCGCAAAGCCGAAAGGCGGAATGCTGCCCGGCGGGTTCTGGCCGCCAAGCCCAAAGCGCAAGCATTTTGAGGGCTTCTTCCTTCTCACCGCAGGAACAGATGCAGGAGCTTTTCATAGAATCCGCTCCTATAGGGTTGATAGCGCATGGGCAGATCCAGCCAGGTCTTTTTGTCCACAATGGATTTGGAATGAGAGAAGGTTTCAAAGCCGTCTTTCCCGTGGTAAGCGCCCATACCGCTTTCGCCCACGCCTCCGAATCCCATAGCGCTTGTCGCCAGGTGAATGACCACATCGTTGATACAGCCGCCGCCGTAGGAAAGCTCGGCCGTCACCCGCCGAATGTGCTTTTTATCGTTGGAAAACAGATACAGCGCAAGCGGCTTCTTCCGGGTCTTCAGTTCCTCCACCACGGCATCAAAATCGGAAAAGGTCAGAATCGGCAGGATGGGGCCGAAAATTTCCTCGCCCATAACGGCGTCCTCTTCGGTTACGGAATCCATGACCGTGGGAGCAATCTGACAGGTGGCGGGATTGGTCTTGCCGCCGAACACCACCTTCTTTTCGTCAATCAGGCCGCAAAGACGGTTGAAATGCTTTTCGTTGATAATTCGTCCATAATCCTTGTTTTCAAGAGGACAGTCCCCGTATTGCCTCTGAATTTCCGCACAAAGGGCCTTTATAAATTCGTCCTTGACCGAACGCTCGCAGAGGACATAGTCGGGAGCCACGCAGGTCTGGCCGCAGTTGAGAAATTTGCCGAAAACGATCCTTCTGGCCGCAAGCCGGACAGAAGCGCTTGAATCCACAATACAGGGGCTTTTTCCGCCAAGCTCCAGAACGGCGGGCGTGAGATGCTCTGCGGTGTGATGAAGCACCTCTCTGCCCACAGCCTGACTGCCGGTGAAAAATACAAAATCGAGCTTCTGGTCCAAAAGTGCCTGATTCTCCGCTCTTCCTCCCCGGACCACCGCCACATATTCGGGGGCAAAGCACTCTCCGATCATCTTTTCCACGATTCTGCCGGTGGCCGGGGAATAGGCGCTGGGCTTCAGGATGACCGTGTTGCCGGCGGCGATTGCGTCGGTCAGGGGATTCAGGGTCAGAAGAAAGGGATAATTCCAGGGACTCATAATCAGCACATTCCCATAGGGCACCGGTTGCCGGAAGCTGTGGGAAAGAAACTGTGCCAAAGGGGTGTGCACCCTTTTTCTCTTTGCAAATTTTCTTACATGCCTCAGCATATAGGAAATTTCGGTAAGCACCAGACCGCTTTCACACATAAAGCCTTCGTAAGGGCTTTTCCCTAAGTCGGCTTTGAGCGCGTCTTCGATTTCCTTCTGATATTTTTTACCGCAGCATACAGTTTTTTCAGCTGTTCCCTGCGGAATGCGACCGGTACCGTCGCTCCGCTTTTATAGAATGCTCTCTGTTTTTCAAGCAATTCTCCGATTTCCTGTCCGGTCATACCGCACCTCCCTGCAAAAACCTATACCTTCTCAAAGCCTACGAGCAGTCCGCCTTTTTCCGCATAAAAGCTGCATAAGCCTCTTAAGCTGTATATTTCAATTTCCGCTTTTCTGAATTTCTTCTGGATCATGTCCTTCAACCGCAATGCGGCAGGTTCGTTCTGGCAGTGACCGATGCTCACTCTGCCCTCCTTCATCCCAAGCTCCTCCAAAGCCTCCTCCACCAGCTTCAGCGACCGGGCCTCCCCTCTGCATTTATGCAGGATGTCCAGGGTTCCTTCGTCGCTGGCCTTTCCCACAAGGCAGATGCCGGCCATCTTCACGATCCGGGCGATCAGCGGGGAAACTCTGCCGTTGTTGGACAGGTTCCTTAAAGACTTCAGCATAAACACCAGTCCCGTTTTTTGGCGGTATTGAGTAATCTGCTCGCAAATCTCCTCATAGGGCATTCCGCTCCGGGCGTATTCCTCCAGCTTTTGGATGATCAACAGGCTTTCCGGACCTGTGGAAAGGGTATCCAGCACAAACACTCTTTTTCCTTCGTTTTCGGCCTCGTACACACTTTTTGCGGCGCAGGCGGTGTTGTAGCTTCCCGAAAGGGCGCTGGTAATGGTCACGCACAGAATGTCGTCCGCCTCTCCGAAGGCCTCCAGCCAGTCCGCCACATTGGGGCAGGAGGATCGGGATATTCCCTTGTACTGACCGAAAAAGTCCACCATTTCGTCCACATTCAGGCTCTCGCCGTCCACAAACTCTCTTTCCCCGGCAATCAGCTTCATGGGCGAGTATGCAAAATCGGCATACTGCAACGCCTGAATATCCGACGAAGAATCGGTCACGATCCTTAATTTTCTCATTGAACATCTCCTATTATGTAATACAGTTTTTCAAGCTCCTTACCGGTCATCAGTCGGGGCACGGGATACAGGGGATTGGCCTCTTTTTCCGCATGACCGGCCATTTCGGAATTTAGTACAAACATTCCTTTTCCTCACAGTAATCGTTTCGGTGACCGCAGGCGGGAATACTCCCATCCCGTTTGGGATCTCAGTCGTTTCCTGACGGTCTGTCAAATGCTTTTGCGCATCTTTCCAGATTGTCGCTGATGGTTTTCAGATTCCAAAAAAACGCCACTCGCTCCTCCTCGGAAAATGCAATGCTGACCTCTCCCAGAACCTGATTCACTTTTTCAAAAACCTTCTTCCCCACCTCTTTTCCCTTTTCGGTCAGAACCAGACGGCTTTTATACCGTTTGGCACACTGGGTCGGACGGGTCAGGTATCCGTTTTTTTCGAGATAGTCGAGAGACCGGGATATGGTGGCCTTATCCTCCTCGCATCTCTCGCACAGCTCGGTAGCCGTCATGGATTCAAAAGAATACAGGTAATACAAGCAGGAAATATGGGGGCTTTTCAAATGGTACTCCGCCATCTCCTGATTCTTCAGCTTGCGGATATTCCGGCTGATCTTGGCAATCAGCACTGTAAATATTTCGAATCGTTCTTTCATATTCGACTCCCTTCAGCTGGTTGAAAATTCAACAAACTCTGGGTCAGTATACTACAAACTTGTTGAAATGTCAACAGGCTACAGGCAGATTTTTCCCCTGTCAAATGTTCATTTTTCAAAACGCAGAGAAAAATCGTCCCCCGGAAAACCATTTTCCTCCCCCAAAAATCTGTAGCACCGTCTATCCGTTTGCACCGAAAAAACGGCTTATCCCTGCCAAATCCAATTCGTTTCGACTTCGTTTTGCCAAAGAAGTCTACAAAAATCTAATGTATGCATACCTGCAGAACCTTCACAACGATCCTATTGGGTCATATCTATTTACAACACAGAAACAATTTCGGATTTTTTCCAAAAACCTATTGACAAAAGCAAAAATGTATGTTAGGATACTGACATCAGCTTTAGTCAAGTAAAGCGGTAAAGCAATAAAGCGATAAAGAACTAAAGGAGACTTCAAGCAATGAAAAAGATCATTTCACTTTTACTGGCAGTATTCATGGCCGTGGGCATGGTGGGGCTGTGCGCCTCCTGCGGAAGCAGTACCACTGCTGCACCCGGAACCACAACGCCCGGAACCTCCGGCACGCCCTCTGCCCCCGCCCAGACCGATCTGGACTATGTAAAGAGCAAGGGCAAGCTGGTGGTCGGCATCACCGACTTTGCGCCCATGGACTATCAGGACAAAGACGGCAACTGGATCGGATTTGACGCCGATATGGCCAAGAAGTTCGGCGAATACATCGGTGTGACGGTAGAGTTCACCGTCATCGACTGGAGCAAGAAGGTTATGGAGTTGGACAGCAAGTCCATCGACTGCGTTTGGAACGGCATGACGCTGAACGACGAAGTCACCGACACCATGAACTGCACCGAACCGTACTGCAACAATGCGCAGATCGTGATTCTGCCCAAGGATAAGGCCGAGCAGTACAAAACTGCCGAGGATTGCAAGGACCTGAAATTCGCCGTGGAAGTCGGCTCTGCCGGAAAGGACATGGCTGTGGAGAACGGCTTCAACTATACCGAAGTGAAGGATCAGACCACGGCCGTGATGGAAGTGGCCGCAGGCACCTGCGATGCCGCCATCATTGACTCGCTGATGGCCGGCGCCATGGTGGGCGAGGGCACCAGCTACGAGAATCTCACCTACACCGTGAAGCTGAACAGCGAACAGTACGGCGTGGGCTTCCGGAAGGGTTCCAACCTGACGGCCAAGTGGAACGAGTTCTTTGCCAAGTGCAAGGCAGACGGCACTTTGCAGGAGATTGCCGAAACCTACGGCGTGCAGGCCTCTTTGATCGGTTAAGTTTTCTCTTTTGAAATACGGAAAAAGAGCGTGGGCACACGCCCTTTTTCCGGCGTTTGGATTTGTTGTGATTTTTCGGAGGCGGAATGAAAAACAGAGTGCAGTATTTAAAGAAAATCGGGGTATGGCTCTTATTTTCCCTTGTGGTTCTGTGGTCTTTGGGAATCTTTGCGGCGGCAGAAGGGACGATACAGCTTTCCGCCGGTGAAACGGCAAGCGGAACGGACGATACCGTGACGGTGCCGTTGGTGTTCACCCGGAATCCCGGTTTTACCTCCCTGAAAATAAAAGTTACCTATGAAAAGGACAAATTCACTCTTACGGCCGTGGAGAGCGCAGCCGTCAAGGAAGCCACGGTGTTTCAAGGAGAAGAGGGGGATGAAATTCTTTTTCTGGCAACGGAGGACTGCCTTGAAGGGGGCACTCTGGCCGAACTGCGCTTTAAAGTGGCAGACGGCGTTTCCAAGGGAGACTACCGGCTGGATTTTTCAGCCGTCGGGGCGGTAAACGCCGCCTACGAACCGGTTGGGGTGTCATTTGAAGAGGGAAAGATCACCCTGACACAGGATATGGTATTGGTCCGGAGCCTTTCCTTCAAGCAGGAGGTTCTGACCCTGGAACGGAACACCCAGAGTACCCTGGAGGTTACGGTCTGGCCGGAGAATGCGGTCAACACCAAGCTGACCTTCCAGAGCAGTGACCCGAAGGTGGCCACGGTCACTTCCGGGGGCAAGGTCACGGTGCTTTCTTCCGGCGAAACCACCATCACCGTCCGCTCTTCTGACGGCAAGGCCCAGGCGGACTGTCGGATCACCGTGCCCGAAATGTCGGGGAAGGAGACCTTTCTCGTTGTTTTAAGCGAATTGAACACCGGCTTTGTGCAGACCTTAAAGCTCTTCTTTGTGACGCTGTTGGGTGCCATTCCCCTGGGACTGCTGATCGCTCTTTGCACCATGTCCAAATTCCGGCCTCTTTCGGCGCTCTTCAAGGTGATCGTCTGGATCGTCCGGGGGTCGCCTCTGATGATCCAGCTGATGATCATCTTCTATTTCCCCGGTCTGATCCTTCAGAACAACATCTGGGGAAGCGGCGATAACGGGCGGTTTATTGCCGCCGCCGTAGCCTTCATTCTGAATTATGCCTGCTATTTTTCGGAGATCTACCGGAGCGGCATTCAGGGGGTACCGAAGGGTCAGCAGGAAGCGGGACAGGTGTTGGGTCTGACCAAAGGGCAGATCTTCTTCAAGGTCACGCTTTTGCAGATGATCAAGCGCATCGTTCCGCCTATGGCAAACGAGATCATCACCTTGGTCAAGGATACATCCCTTGCCCGGATCATCGCCCTGCAGGAGATCATCTGGAAGGGCGAAGCCTTCATCAAGGGAACAAGAGGGGTTTCGGGCATCATCTGGCCTTTGTTCTTCACGGCTGTGTATTATCTTGCGTTCAGCGGCATTCTGACCGTTCTTCTGAACCGTCTGGAAAAGAAGCTGAACTATTTCAACTGAGAAAGGAGGAGTTGCTGTGGCTTTACTGGAAATCAAGGGCTTCAAAAAGAAGTTTGAGAATCTGGAAGTGCTGAAGGGCATCGATTTTGAGCTGGAAAAAGGTGAAACCCTTGCCATCATCGGCTCCTCCGGTTCGGGAAAGACCACCCTTCTGCGGTGCCTGAATTTTTTGGAAAGCCCCGACGAAGGGAAGATGTATCTGAAGGGCGAATTGCTTTTTGATTCCGCCGACCGCCAAAGAGCCTCCGAAGCGGCCATACGGAAAAAGCGCCTGCATTTCGGCTTGGTTTTTCAGAATTTCAATCTGTTTCCTCAGTACAATGTGTTTGAAAACCTTTGTCTGGCTCCGAAGCTTTTAGCCAAGGAGCGTGCCGACTTCAAGGCAAACAAAAAGAAAATCTACGAGGAAATCGAAGAAAATGCCGGAAAGCTCCTGCGGAGGGTGGGCTTGGCTGACCGGGAAAAATCCTATCCCTGCCAGCTTTCAGGCGGTCAGCAACAGCGGGTGGCCATTGCCAGAGCCTTAGCTATGTCCCCGGATGTGCTCTGCTTTGACGAACCCACCTCGGCGCTGGACCCGGAGCTGACCGCAGAGGTGCTGAATGTTCTGCGCTCTCTTGCCACCGACAACATGACCATGATCGTGGTGACTCACGAAATGCGCTTTGCTGCCGAGGTCGCCGACCGGATCCTGTTCATGCACGAGGGCGTGGTGGCCTTTGACGGCGACAGCAAAACCGCCTTCTCTGCCGACTGCCCCTGCGAGCGCCTTCGGAATTTCATCGGCTCCATTGAAAAATAGCCTTTCCTTCGGACGAAACGGGAGCGGTCAGCAGAACAGGAATGCTCTTGCCGGGCTTCCGGCCCTGTTTCGCATAAAAAGCCGAAAAAGGCCTAAAAAACATTTTGTAACAAAAGCATCATGAAAAGACCGCAATGTTTTTTCAAAAGCCTCTTGAAATTCTTGCTTAACCATGATAAAATGATTGAGAATCTAATATTATAGGGGCTGTGACGAAGAATGGCTTGGGGGAAACGCATCGCAGAGAGCCGACGGTCGCTGCAAGTCGGTATGTAAAGTATCCTTGTCCTCTCACTTCCGAGCCTGAAGCCTGAAGCGTAAGTGTGTAGGGTGTTCCGTGTATGCTACGACAGTGCATAGAGGTTTATTGACTTCGATTTCAAAAAGGCGTTGATGAAGACGGAGACTGCAACGAATTTCAAAGAGAGCCGGAGAGGGTGCGATTCCGGTAGAGGACTGCAGATTTCCCATCCCTTCGGAGCCGGAGGTCCCAAAGGTTTCAACACCCAGTAGGCGCTTCCCGCAGATGCCGCGTCAGGGCATAGAAGTTGTTTGACTTCAAAGAGGTGGCGGATTCCGTATCCGCAATTTGAGTGGTACCGCGAGTGCTGAATTTGTGTTTGCACCCGTCTCAAAGCAATCCATGGCTTTGGGGCGGGTTTTGTTTCGCCTCAAGGGAATGCAAAGTATGTCCCTTGGCGGGCTGTTTTTCAGAGGAACGAGGCGCCCCAACACCGGAATACTTTGTATAGTTCAAGCTTCTGAAACGAAGCGAGGCAGTAAAACGATCGATGCCGGATATGCGGGAAATTTCAGGATGCCCTGAAAGCAACCGCCGGCCCCCCCAAAAAACAAGAATCAGAAAGGCGGAATTCAGAATGTTATCTCTTGACAAGGTGTTTAATGCACAAACGGTGCTGAAAAGCATTATCCGGGAAACCAATGTGGTCCGAGCCTTTGGTATCGCTCCGGAGTGCGAGCTGTACCTGAAGCCCGAAAATCTCCAGATCACCGGCTCCTTCAAGGTCAGAGGCTCGGCCTATAAAATCGCCATGCTCTCCGATGAAGAGAAGAAAAAAGGCGTCATTGCCTGCTCGGCAGGCAACCATGCACAGGGTGTTGCACTTGCAGCCACCAAAAACGGAATAAAATCTCTGATCTGCCTGCCCGACAGCGCACCGATCTCCAAGGTGGAGGCCACCAAAGGCTTCGGCGCAGAGGTATGTCTTGTGGAGGGCTGCTACGATGACGCTTACCAAAAAGCACTGGAGCTGAAAGAAAAGGAGGGATACACCTTCGTCCATCCTTTTGACGATGAAAATGTGATTGCCGGACAGGGGACGATCGCCCTTGAAATACTGAACGACTTGGACAACATTGACGCCATCGTGGTTCCCGTGGGCGGAGGCGGACTGATCTCCGGCATCGCCTATACGGCCAAGCATATCCGTCCTTCCATAAAGATTTACGGCGTACAGGCCGCCGGGGCACCGAGTATGCACCATTCGGTTCAGAAAGGGGAAATCGCCTGTCTTCCCTCGGTTTCCACCATTGCAGACGGAATTGCCGTGAAGAAGCCGGGCGAAAACACCTACGCCCTTGTGAATGAATATGTTGACGAGATCGCTTTAGTCAGCGACGACGAGATCGCCAGCGCCATTCTTGCCCTGATCGAAAAGCAGAAAATGATTGCAGAGGGTGCCGGAGCCGCGGCGGTTGCGGCGGTGATGACCGGCAAATTCGACCTGAAAGGGAAACGGGTGGTTGCCGTTGTTTCCGGCGGAAACATCGATGTGACCAGTCTGTCCCGGGTGATCGACCGGGGCTTGATCAATTCCGGCCGTTCCTCCAGCCTTCTTATTGAGTTGATTGACAAACCGGGACAGCTGAAGGATATTTCCAGAATCATTGCAGACTGCGGCGGAAATGTGACCGGCGTACATTATGAAAAGGGGAACACCGAGAGCGTGAACGGATGCTTCCTCCGCATTGAAATGGAAACAAGGGATTTCGACCATGTACATCTGATCACCCAATCCCTGCGTGACGAAGGCTTTAAAATCGTATGGACCCGGAGGGAGAGAAGAATATGAGCCAAAAAGTGCAGACAGACAAAGCCCCGGCGGCCATCGGGCCGTATTCCCAGGCAGTCCTTGCAGGCAATCTGGTTTTTACCTCGGGACAGATTCCTCTGAATCCCGAAAGCGGACTTATTGAGGGTCAGAACATTACCGAGCAGACCCACCGGGTCTGTAAAAACCTGGAAGCGGTGCTGACCGCCGCAGGTTCTTCCCTGAAAAAAACGGTAAAAACCGTATGTTTCCTAAGCAATATGGCCGATTTTACCGCATTTAACCAGGTATACGCCCAGTATTTCACCGAAAAGCCCGCTAGAAGCTGCGTGGCCGTAAAGGACCTGCCCAAGGGCGCATTGGTCGAGGTGGAAGTGATCGCAGAAAAGGAATATAAGGAAGGATAAGGAGTAAAAGTTCATGATGGATGCAAGCAAATACCGGGTGGGCTATTTCCCGGTCGATGCAAAATACAACAAGTGGGTGGAGAAGGATCATATCGAAAAGCCGCCCGTATGGTGCAGTGTGGATATGCGGGACGGAAATCAGAGTCTTGTGATCCCCATGAGTCTGGAAGAAAAGTTAGAATACTACAATACCCTTCTGGCTGTGGGCTTCAAGGAGATCGAAGTCGGATTCCCTGCGGCCAGCGAAACCGAATATGAATTCTTAAGAACCCTGATCGACCAGAACCGGATCCCCGAAGATGTGACCGTTCAGGTCCTGACCCAGTGCAGAGAGCACATCATCCGCAAGACCTTTGATGCCTGCAAGGGTGCGCCCAGCGCCATTATTCACTTCTATAATTCGGTAAGTGTGACACAGCGGGAGCAGGTGTTCAAAAAAAGCAAAGAAGAAATCAAGCAGATTGCCGTAGAGGGCGCAAAGCTGGTCAAAAAGCTCGCCGCAGAATACGAAGGCAACTTCCGCTTTGAATACTCGCCTGAATCCTTCACAGGCACCGAGCCGGAATATGCCTTGGAGGTCTGCAACGCCGTGCTGGATGTGCTGGAGCCAAGCGAAGAGAACAATGTCATCATCAATCTGCCTGTAACGGTGGAAATGAGTTCGCCCCATGTTTATGCCTCACAGGTTGAATACATGAGCGAGAATCTGAAATACCGGGAACACATCACCCTGTCGGTGCATCCCCACAACGACCGGGGCACCGGCGTTGCCGACACGGAGTTGGCACTGCTGGCAGGAGCGGACCGGGTGGAGGGGACCCTCTTCGGCAACGGGGAGCGGACCGGAAATGTGGACATCATCACCCTGGCCATGAATATGTATTCTCACGGTGTTGACCCCAAACTGGACTTTTCAAATATGAACGCTTTGGTGGAAACCTACGAGCGTTGCACCCGTATGCATGTTTACGAAAGAGCGCCCTATGCCGGAGCCTTAGTGTTCGCCGCCTTCTCCGGCTCTCACCAGGACGCCATTGCAAAGGGCATGAAATACAGAAGCAAAAACAATCTGCATGAATGGAATGTGCCCTACATTCCCATCGACCCGAAGGACATCGGCCGCACCTACGACGCCGATGTGATCCGGGTGAATTCCCAGTCCGGAAAGGGCGGCATCGGCTACCTTCTGGAGCAGACCTTCGGCTACAATCTTCCGCCCAAGATGCGGGAGCACTTCAGCTATATCTGCAAGGAGGTTTCCGACCACCAGCACAAGGAGCTGAAGCCCGACGAAGTCCTTGAAATCTTCACTTCTCAGTATCTGAATCTGGACAGCGGCATCAAAATCGCCGATTTCGATTTTGAGCGGGAAAACGATGCGGTGAAGATCAACATCACCTTCCGGAAGGACGGAAAGGAAACCGAGTTGGAAGCCGAAGGAAACGGCACCCTCAGTGCCATAAACAATGCGCTCTGTGCGTTTACGGGAGAGCAGTATACTCTGCAGGTATTCACCCAGCACAGTATGCAGGGACAGGGGTCCCGCAGTGTGGCGGCCTCCTATATCGGTTTAGAGCGTGCGGACGGCACCCTGTTCTGGGGAGCCGGCACGGATACCGATGTGGTGAAAGCCAGCACCAACGCCCTGCTCAGCGCCTTTCAGAATATGACGAAAGGAGGTGTTCAGTGATGGGAATGACCATGACGCAAAAAATCCTTGCCGCCCACGCAGGGCTGGACAGGGTTTGTGCCGGACAACTGATCAATGCCAAACTGGACATTGTTCTGGGCAACGATATTACCACGCCCGTGGCCGTAAATGAATTCAAAAAAGCGGGGTTTGACTCTGTATTTGACCGGGACAGAGTGGCCATTGTGCTGGATCACTTTGTGCCGAACAAAGACATCAAGGCGGCAGAACAGTCCAAAACCTGCAGAGAATTTGCCTGCGCTCACTGTGTCAGCCACTTTTACGATGTGGGCAAAATGGGCATTGAGCACGCTCTTCTTCCCGAACAGGGCATTGTTACCGCCGGAGACTGCATCATCGGGGCGGACAGCCACACCTGTACCTATGGGGCTCTCGGTGCCTTTTCCACAGGTGTGGGTTCTACCGACATGGCGGCAGGCATGGCCACCGGCATGGCCTGGTTCAAGGTTCCCTCTGCCATCCGCTTCAACCTGACCGGAAAACTGCCGTCAAATTGCAGCGGCAAGGATGTGATCCTCACGATCATCGGCAAAATCGGCGTGGACGGTGCGCTCTACAAGAGCATGGAATTCACCGGGGAAGGCGTCCACGGACTTTCCATGGATGACCGTCTTTGCATCTGCAATATGGCCATCGAAGCCGGCGCCAAGAACGGCATCTTCCCTGTGGATGAAGTCACCCGGAACTATCTGAACGGCCGCAGCGAAAGAACGCCTGTGGTTTACGAAGCCGACGCCGATGCCGACTATGAACAAGTACTGGACATCGACCTTTCAAAAATCGTGCCCACCGTTGCCTGCCCCCACCTTCCCGAAAACACCCGCCCGGCAGCCGAACTGCACCATATCCGGGTGGATCAGGTCGTCATCGGCTCCTGCACCAACGGCAGAATGGAGGATATGGAGGCGGCCTACCGCATTCTGAAGGGCAAAAAGGTGGCAAAAGGCATTCGTTGCATCATCATTCCCGGCACCATGCAGATCCTGCGGGAGTGTGTGGAGCGGGGCTGGTATACCGCCTTTATTGACGCCGGTGCCGTGGTTTCCACGCCCACCTGCGGTCCCTGCCTCGGCGGATATATGGGGATTCTTGCCGCAGGCGAAAAATGCATCGCCACCACCAACCGGAACTTTGTGGGCCGTATGGGCCATGTGGACAGCCAGGTGTATTTGGCTTCGCCCCACACCGCCGCCGCATCGGCTTTGGCCGGCTTTATCACCGAATACACGGAGGATTCACAATGAATACGCAAGGAAAAGCTTTCACATATCCCGATAATGTGGACACCGATGTAATCATCCCCGCCCGGTATCTGAACACCCCCGATGCCAAGGAATTGGCTCTGCACTGCATGGAGGATATTGACACCGGTTTCGTAAAGACCGTGCAGGCAGGCGATGTGATGGTCGCCGGCTGGAACTTCGGCTGCGGCTCTTCCAGAGAACACGCTCCCCTGGTCATCAAGACCTGCGGGACGGGCTGTGTGATCGCCAAGAGCTTTGCCCGCATTTTCTACCGCAACGCCATCAACATCGGCCTCCCGATCCTGGAATGCGAGGAGGCGGCGGAAGAAATCTCGGCCGGCGATGAGGTCAAGGTGGACTTTGACACCGGCATCATCACCGACATGACCACCGGCAAAACCTATAAGGCACAGCCCTTCCCTCCCTTTATCCAGAACATTATCAAATGCGGAGGTCTGCTCAAATCCCTGAAAGAAGGTGCACAGAATGGTTAAAAATATTGCAGTGATCCGAGGCGACGGCATCGGTCCGGAAATTGTCGGACAGGCCCTGAAGGTCTTAGACCGGGTCGCCGAGCTTTACGGGCATACTTTTCACTACACCGATGTGGATATGGGGGGATGCGCCATTGACAAATACGGCGATCCCCTGCCCCAGGCAGAGCTTGAAAAATGCCTTGCCTCCGACAGCGTTCTCTTAGGTGCTGTCGGCGGAAACAAATGGAACGATGTGCCCGGACACCTGAGACCGGAAAAGGGCTTGCTCCGGCTCAGAGCCGGTATGGGTGTTTATTCAAACAACCGCCCGGCGAAAATCTGGCCTCAGCTTGCCGACGCTTCGCCCTTAAAGAAGAGCATTGTGGAAAAGGGCATTGATTTCATCATTGTAAGAGAACTGATCGGCGGCATCTATTTCGGCGAGCACAAAACCGAAGGGGATACGGCCACCGACATTCTGAAATACAGCGAAAAGGAGATCGAGCGCATCGGCCGCATCGGTTTTGAAACCGCACGGAAGCGGAACAAAAAACTCTGCTCGGTGGAAAAAAGCAATGTGCTGGACTCCAGCCGTCTCTGGAAAAAGGTGATGCACAGACTTTGGGAAGAATACCCCGATGTGGAGCTTTCCGATATGCTGGTGGACAACTGCGCCATGCAGATCGTAAAGAATCCCGCCCAATTCGATGTGGTGGTCACCGAGAATATGTTCGGTGACATTCTGTCCGACGAAGCCTCCATGATTACCGGTTCCATCGGCATGATTCCCTCCTCCAGTCTGGGTGCCACTGCCTGCGGACTGTACGAGCCCATTCACGGCTCGGCTCCCGATATTGCCGGGCAGGACAAGGCCAACCCCATCGGCACCATTCTGTCGGCGGCCATGATGTTGCGCTTCAGCTTCGACATGGCCAAAGAAGCAGATGCCATTGAACAGGTCGTTTCCGCCTATCTGGATGCCGGCTTCCGTACCGCCGATATTATGAGCGAAGGAATGACGCTTGTAGGCTGTCGGCAATGCGGAGAGCTGATCGTCCGGAATCTGGGAAAGGAGTGAGTGCACATGCTTCTTTCCGGCGCAGATATTCTTGTAAAGACCCTGATCGAACAGGGCTGTGACACCGTGTTCGGCTATCCGGGAGGACAGATCCTGAATGTCTACGACAGTCTGTACACCCATCAGAATGAAATCCATCACATTCTGACCGCCCATGAGCAGGGGGCTGCTCACGCCGCAGACGGATATGCCCGAACCACCGGAAAGGTGGGGGTGGTTCTGTCCACCTCCGGTCCGGGCGCAACCAACCTGGTCACCGGTATTGCCACGGCTTATCTGGATTCGATCCCTATGGTCGCCATCTGCGGCAATGTTCCCACCACACAGATCGGCACCGACAGCTTCCAGGAAATCGACATCACCGGCGTGACCCTGCCAATCACCAAGCATAACTACTTTGTCGGCTCGGTGGAAAATCTTGCCGACACCATCCGGGAAGCCTTCTCCCTGGCACAGTCGGGGCGGCCCGGCCCGGTGCTCATTGATGTGCCCAAGGATGTGCAGATCGCAAAATGCGCCTATACCCCCCAGCCCCCGGCTGAAAAGCAGGAGGCCTTTGCGGCCAAGTATATCCGCATTGAAGAAGCGGCAAGCTATATAAATGAGGCCAAAAGGCCCTATGTCTACTTCGGAGGCGGTCTGATGACTGCAAATGCCCAGGAGGAAATGCTCCTTCTGGCCGACAGGATCGATGCACCTCTCGGCTGCTCTCTGATGGGGCTTTCGGCCATTCCCACAGACCACCCCAGATTTCTCGGAATGCAGGGGATGCATGGGCACTACGCCTCTTCCATGGCCATGCACCACGCCGACCTGATTCTTTCCCTGGGTGTCCGTTTTAACGACCGGGTCACCGGCAACCGGCAGAAATTTGCCACAGGTGCCAAAATCATTCACATTGACATTGACGGCTCGGAGCTTTGCAAGACCGTGAACGCCGTCTGCGGGCTTCGGGGCGATGTGAAGCTCACGCTTCAGAAGCTGTTGCCCCTCCTGCGGGAGAGCCGAAAGCCCGAATGGCAGGCAACGGTTGCCTCCTTCCGACAGGAGGAAGAACAGATTTTAGACCACCGGGAGGGGTTGACGCCGAGAAAAACGATTCTGACCCTGAACAAGCATCTGGGAGAAAACACTGCTGTTTGCACCGATGTGGGTCAGCACCAGATGTGGGCGGCTCAAAGTCTTTGTTTCCAACGCCCGCGCCGGTTTGTTTCCAGCGGCGGACTGGGCACCATGGGTTTCGGCTTCGGCGCCGCCATCGGTGCCGCCTTCGGCACCGGAGAGCGCAGTGTGCTGGTCACCGGGGACGGCAGCTTCGGAATGTGCTTAAATGAACTGGCAACCGCCGTGACCTACAATGTTCCGGTGGTGGTCCTGATTATGAACAACGGGGTCTTGGGTATGGTACGGCAATGGCAGACGCTGTTCTACAACAGGCACTACTCCAACACCGTTCTGAACCGGAAAACCGATTTTGCCGCTTTTGCCCGATCCTTCGGGGCCGAAGGCGAAGCAGTGAACACGCCGGAAGAATTGGATGCGGCTCTGACAAGAGCCTTCGGGCACGAAGGCCCCTATATCATCGATTGCAAAATCGATAAGGACGAATTCGTCCTTCCGATGCTCCCTCCGGGCGGCAGTATGGACGATATTATTACCGAATTGGAGGTGGAACAATGAAGCGATATACCGTAGCGGTGCTGGTAAACAACCAATTCGGCGTGCTCAACCGTGTCACCAGTATGTTCCGCCGCCGCCAATTCAACATCAGCACTCTGACCGTCAGCGAAACCGAAACCGGGGAGTTTTCCCGGATCACCGTGGTTTTCGACGGAGAAGAGACGGCCAAACAGCAGTTGGTCAATCAATTGTATAAGCTGCCCGATGTCTGTTCCATCAAGGAGTTCAACGAGAACAATTCCATCAGTTGCGAGTTGCTCCTTATAAAAATGCAGAATGACCCGCAATCCCGCAGTGACATCCGGGATGCCGCCGAGGCTTTTCACGCCGTCACGGTGGATTATTCCAAGGATTATATCATGTTCCGCCTGACGGACAGCTCCCGGAGAATCGATGAATTCATCAATCTGATGCGGGATTACACCATTCTCGAAATCTGCCGGACCGGCAGTGTTTCCCTGGAAAAAAGCAGTACCACCATTCGTCAAACCGTAAATTTTTGATATGAAAGCGCCTCTGAATATTCCAAGTATGTCCGATGGTGAGCGGTCGTGCCCAAGAACCGGGCGCCAAAACGCCGGGACACTCTGTGTGTTTCAAGCTTTTCCAACCAGCTTCCGGGGCAAAAACCGGTCTCAGATGTGCAAAGATTTTTTGAGGTGCCCAGAATAAAAAAAGAAAGAAAGAGGTAAATACTATGGCAAGGATTTTCTATCAACAGGATTGCGATCTGCAGAAGCTCAAAGGCAAAACCGTTGCGATTATCGGTTACGGCTCCCAGGGTCACGCCCACGCTCTGAACCTGAAAGACAGCGGCGTGGATGTGGTCGTCGGTCTTTACGAAGGCTCCAAGAGCTGGGCAAAGGCCGAAGCTCAGGGAATGAAGGTCATGACCAGCGCCGAGGCGGCAAAGGTTGCCGACATCATCATGATCCTCATCAACGATGAAAAGCAGGCGGCTCTTTACAAGGAATCCATCGAGCCCAATCTGACCGAAGGAAAGACCCTGGCCTTCGCCCACGGCTTCAACATCCATTTCGGCTGTATCAAGCCGCCCAAGAATGTGAATGTGATCATGATTGCGCCCAAAGGCCCCGGTCACACCGTCCGCAGTGAGTATTTAGCCGGCAAGGGCGTTCCCTGCCTGATCGCCGTGGAACAGGATGCCACAGGCGACGCCTGGGATCTGGGTCTTGCCTACGCTCTCGGAATCGGCGGCGCAAGAGCCGGCGTGCTGGAAACCACCTTCCGTACGGAAACCGAAACCGACCTCTTCGGCGAACAGGCTGTCCTTTGCGGCGGCGTCTGCGCTTTGATGCAGGCAGGCTATGAAACCCTGGTGGAAGCCGGCTACGATCCGAGAAACGCCTACTTTGAATGCATTCACGAGATGAAGCTGATCGTGGATCTGATTTATCAGAGCGGTTTTGCAGGAATGCGGTATTCCGTCTCCAACACTGCCGAATACGGCGACTATATCACCGGCCCCAAGATCATCACTGAGGATACCAAAAAGGCCATGAAGCAGATTCTCAAGGACATTCAGGACGGCACCTTTGCAAAGGACTTCCTGCTGGATATGTCCTCTGCCGGAGGCCAGGTTCATTTCAACGCCATGAGAAAGAAGGCCAGCGAGCATCCCTCTGAGGTGATCGGTGCCGAGATCCGCAAGCTCTACAGCTGGAGCGACGAGGACAAGCTCATCAACAACTGATCGGAGGTGTCTTTATGCCGAAAGAAAATGTAGTTGACGGTGTAAAAAATGCTCCCCACCGCAGTTTGTTTCATGCCTTGGGACTGACCGAGGAAGAACAGGCAAAACCCCTTATCGGCATCGTCAGCTCGTACAACGAAATCGTTCCGGGGCATATGAATCTGGACAAGATCGTGGAGGCCGTAAAGCTGGGTGTGGCCATGGCCGGCGGTACACCCATCGTCTTCCCTGCCATCGCCGTTTGCGACGGTATTGCCATGGGACATACCGGAATGAAGTATTCTCTGGTTACCCGTGATTTGATCGCCGACTCCACCGAGGCCATGGCTCTGGCACACGGCTTTGACGGGCTTGTGATGGTTCCCAACTGCGATAAGAATGTGCCGGGACTTCTGATGGCGGCAGCAAGAGTGAACATTCCCACGGTCTTTGTCAGCGGCGGTCCCATGCTTGCCGGAAGAGTGGAGGGACAAAAAACCAGTCTATCCAGTATGTTTGAGGCGGTCGGCGCCTACAATGCCGGAAAACTGTCCGATGAAAAGCTCCGGGAATATGAGTGCAAAACCTGCCCCACCTGCGGCTCCTGCTCGGGAATGTATACCGCCAATTCCATGAACTGCCTGACCGAAGCCCTGGGCATGGGCTTAGGCGGCAACGGGACGATTCCAGCCGTCTATTCCGCCCGTATAGAGTTGGCCAAGCACGCCGGGATGGCGGTGATGGACCTGGTACGGAAGAACATCCGCCCCCGGGACATCATGACCGAAAATGCTCTTCTGAATGCGCTGACGGTGGATATGGCTCTGGGGTGCTCCACCAACAGTATGCTGCACCTTCCGGCCATTGCCCACGAATGCGGCGTGAATCTGAATCTGGAGCTTGCCAACGAGATCAGCGCCAAGACCCCCAATCTCTGCCATCTGGCTCCTGCGGGCCGAACCTATATGGAGGATCTGAACGAGGCAGGCGGCGTTTACGCCGTGATGAAGGAGCTAACCAAAAAGGGGCTGTTGCACACCGATTGCATGACCGTTACCGGAAAAACCATCGGCGAAAACATCGCAAACAGCGTCAATCGGAACCCGGAGGTCATCCGTCCGGCGGAAAATCCCTACAGCGAAACCGGTGGCATTGCCATTCTGAAGGGAAATCTGGCCCCCGAAGGCAGTGTGGTCAAGCGCTCTGCCGTACTTCCCGAAATGCTGGTGCATGAAGGTCCTGCCAAGGTTTTTGACTGCGAGGAAGACGCTCAGGAAGCCATCAATTCGGGAAAAATCGTGGCCGGAGATGTGGTGGTGATCCGTTATGAAGGGCCGAAGGGCGGTCCGGGTATGCGGGAAATGCTGAACCCCACCTCGGCCATTATGGGCATGGGGCTGGGCAACAGCGTGGCGTTGATTACCGACGGACGGTTCAGCGGAGCTACAAGAGGCGCCTGTGTGGGACACACCACGCCCGAAGCAGCCTCCGGAGGGCTCATCGGTGTGGTGGAAGACGGGGATACGATCCGGATCGACATTCCCGGCAACACCATCGAGCTCAAGGTCGACGAGGCGATCCTTGCAGAACGCATGAAAAATTTTGTTCCCAAGAAAAAAGAACTGTCCGGCTACCTCAAACGGTATGCGGCACTTGTTTCGGGCGGAGCTTCGGGAGCCATTCTGAACTGATATGAAGCAATTGAAAGCCAAACTGGAAGCCCTGTGCATTTTCAGAGAATTGCAAAACGACCCTGTGATTTCCTCTTTGCATGCCTATCTTGAGAACCCTACAGGCTCGGCTTACGCCGGGTTTGTAGCGGCTCTCTATTCCGCTGACGGCGGGAATCTGGGCGGATATGTAAAAGGACTTTGCCTGAACAGCGAGAATGTGTATGTAAAGCTGGTCGGTTCCGGGAAAGACATTCCGGAGTATCTGCATCAGTCGCTCTTAGCCGAACTGGACATCCTGCAGGAGGTGGCAGAGTTAGACAAGACGAAGCTCTGCGCTTCGTTGGAATATCCGGCCTTTTTACCGGATTTCACCACCGAAAAGCTGAATCTGAAGGAGCTTTATCTCCACCGTGCCGAAAACATCGGCAAATACGGCTACGGCATTTATGCCCAAAACCGAATGTTCTATGTGGATGAAGCCGGTGCCATCACCCCGGTACATCATCCCGACCGAATTGAGCTTTCACAGCTGGTGGATTATGAGTCGGAGCGAAAGGTGATCCTCGAAAACACCAAGGCACTGCTTAAAAATAAGCCGGCGGCCAACATTCTTTTGACCGGCGATGCCGGCACCGGAAAATCCTCCACCGTGAAGGCCGTTGCCAACGCACTGTGGAGCGAGGGTCTGCGCATTGTGGAGGTTCGGAAGGATCAGCTCCGTGCCATTCCGAAGATTCTCGATGAGCTGTCGGGCAATCCTCTGAAGTTCGTGCTGTTCATCGACGACCTCTCTTTTTTGAAGGACGACGACAATTTCAATGCCCTGAAAGCCGTGCTGGAAGGCTCGGTGACGGCCAAATCCACCAATGTGGTCATTTACGCCACAAGCAATCGCCGGCATCTGATCAAGGAGCGCTTCTCCGATCGGGAGGGTGATGAGGTTCACCGCAACGACACCATGCAGGAATTCGTCTCTCTGTCTGAGCGGTTCGGCATCCATGTTTCCTTTTCCAAACCCGACAAGAAGACCTTTCTGCACATCGTCCATCATCTGGCAAAGGAAAGCGGAATTGACATGAAAAAAGAGGAACTGGAGCTGCTTGCCGAACGCTTTGCTCTGGAACGAGGAGGCCGGTCCGCAAGACTTGCCCGACAGTTTATTGACGGACTGCTGTCGAAATAGCCAAAGACTTCAGACGACTGGTATGCCGAAAACGGGAACGTTTTGTCTCTCGTTGCGTCGGTCGTTCCGTTCGTGTCCGCCGGGTTTTCTCCTTTTTAAGCCTTTGGGCGGTTCTTTGACCGACGCTCACACTTCATAAAAACAGTTAACCGCAGGCGAACTTAAAAGTTCGCCTGCGGTTGATCTTTGCTTTAAAGAAACCCTTTCATCCTTCCCGGTCTGAATCTTGGAGCGTTTCGTCTCCAACACCGTGCTCCGGCTGTACAGGATTCGGAAACATCACTTTTTCTTTTTGTGCATCCTTGGCTCCGATTGATTTTTCTTCTTTCCGGGATAGTAAAAGCAGGCACCGATCAGCATGATGACCAAGAAAAGAATCAGATAGAAGAGAACCGGACAGGAAAATTTTCCGTTTTCCCGGGCATTCAGGAACGGAGTAATGCCGTGAGCCCAAACGGCGGCAAAAATCATAAACACCGAAGCGATGATTCCCAAGACCGGCATAAGAATATTCTTGAAAGGATTCTTCTTTCCGAATTTCTTTATATACATCACAAAAATCGGGATATAGAAGCCGTAAATCGTCACAATGGGCAGCTCGGAGGAATCAAAGCTGAACAGCCCAAACAGCGGTGTTTCCATCAGGTTGGCACCGAAGAAATAGAAAAGCCACAGCCCGCAGATCAAAAGGCCGAAAACCGAAGAATTCGTGGGCATATTGGTGGAGGGGCTGACCTCAGAAAAGGTCTTGGGCGCCGGGCCCTGACTGCGGATAGCCATGGCATACATTCCTCTGGTGGCCGCCAGCATCAGCCCGTTAAGCGTGCCCAGACACGAAACCACAATCAATACACTGACTGCCGTGCCTCCGGCTTTACCCAACAGATTCGTAAAACCGGCGGATGCCCCCTCTTCCATGAGCGTCTGAATCCCGGTGGTTCCGGCAATACCGATGTAGTATACCACATAAATTGCAACAATGATGATTCCGCCGACCGTCAGCGCCAAAGGCAGATTTCTCTTGGCGTTCCTCAGTTCGGCGTTGATGGATGTGGCAATAATCCAGCCTTCGTAGGCAAAGGCCGTTGCCACAACCCCGGCAAACAGAGCCGAACCGAAGCCGTCGGCCGGAACCTGCGAGCCGCTCTGAAAGGCCGTAACCAAATAGGCATCCTTACCGAACAACCCGGAAACCGTACCGACAACGGCGATAAGGATCAATGGAATCATTTTGATAAATGTAGTGCTGACCTGGAATTTCCCCGCCAGCTTGGGCGAAAGGGCGTTGACCGCATAGGAGGCGCAAAGATAGAAACAGGCGGTCGCCATGCAAATGCCCGAATCCAAAGAATGTCCGAAAAGAGCCACCGTATATCTGGCTGACACCCATGCCAGAACGCTGGTCATACCGGGATAATAGATCATGGTGCTGAACCAGGCAATGAAGTAAGCGTAGCCTTCTCCCACTGTGGCTTCCCCGTAATCCACGATGCCGTTCACCTTTTCAAAATGTGTCGCAAGCGTCGAAAAGTTCAGCGCACAGATCAGCATCACCGCACCGCCGATCACCCAAGCAAGAATACCCAAAGGCATATTTCCCTCAGTAATGCTCAGCACATTCTGCGCCTTGAAAAAGACGCCCGATCCGACCACAATCCCGACCACCATGCAGATGGCTGTGATCAGACCGAATTTTTTTTCCAGTTTGTTCTCCATAAAATTCCTCCGTATCTTTTTCCTTTCTGTGGGGGAGCTTCAGTTTAACATATTTTATGTGATCTGTCAACAGAAAATCCAAAAATGCAAAATTTTATATTGTAGTGTTACAATAGATGTGAGACAGAAAAAAGCAAAAAGGTATAGAAAAAGTG
>ERZ857757.131-NODE-131-length-92174-cov-7.098351_pt1 | contig 92174 bp, 86 predicted proteins | sample MGYA00519764_ERZ857757 | MGnify/ENA primary metagenome ERZ857757 (study PRJEB31778, sample SAMEA3449359) | human gut metagenome | biome: human gut; feature: human-associated habitat; material: faeces | place: United Kingdom | collected 2010/2012 ...
TCCGTGGCACATGTCCCCGGATTTTTCGAATTTTTATTAAAATCGGGCTTCGCCCAAAAAGTCCTATAGACTTTTGCAACAATCTGAAAGCACGGTATTTCACTGTGCTTTGAACGTTTTTAAATTGTCCGGATATTCATTTTTCAATGTTGCAAAGACATTGAAAATGCCGTCTTTATCATCGATTTTTAAAAAACCGCCATGCTTTTCCAGAATGGCCAGGACGCTTTTCAACCCCAGCCCCGAACCCTGCTTTTTGGTCGTTGCATACAGACCGTCCGCCTCCGGCAACAGCGAACCGGAATAATCGTTTTTGATATTCAGCGATATCTGGCTGTTCAACATGCGCATTTCCACCGAAATATAGCTTTTAGCCGCATCAAGGCTGTTTTCCAGCAAATTGGAAAGCATCACGCCGAACTCTGCCTCATCGCAGGCAAGCGATTCGGGAAGTCCCGCTCCGACAGAAAACGCAACGCCTTTGGCGCGCGCCTTGGCACGGTATTCCGCAAGCACGGCGTCCACAAGCCGGTTCTCGCACAGCCGCACATCAGATACCTCTTTTAAATCCGCCATTTCGCGTTTTATCAGTTCTTTTGCTCCGGAAATATTGCCGCTTTCCAGATAACCGAGCAACGCCCTATCGCGGTGTCTTGCGTCGTGACGGAAAATGCGCTCGTCCTCACTGCGCCGTTTATAATATTCATACTGCTCTTTTTGGAGAGCTATCTGGTCTTTCATGCTCTGCGCCAGCTTCTCTCGCTGCATGGAATCATAGGCCGTTTTGAAGGTGTAGAAGATCAGCACATACACGACCGTCATCAGCGCATATATGGCAAACAGCACCGGATAATTGCGCGTTAAACCGCGGAAGTCGCGGAAATAGTAGTTGACAAGGCAGATAAGCACCGTAAAGCATAACGGAATAAACGAGAAAATCCACCAATTGACCTCCAATTTTTCCATAAGCAAGCGGTGTATTTTTTTCAAGAACCGGTTGTACAGCACAAAATACAACACAAACAGCAATACCCGGAATCCGGTTAAAAACCATGCGTTGCGCGCGGTATAATCGTTGACAAAGGCCGAAAAATTCGCGATGATATCATACACGTTGATCCATAGCCAGAAATTGAACACCGTTTGAGAGATCCGATCTTTGGTAATGGCAAGAATCAGAAGAAAATACGGAATTCCGATAGTAAACAGAATCACACTGCGTAAAACTAACATCCCGAACGTCAGCGCAATATAGGAGTTGACAGCTAAGCAAAACACCGTCACGCCGGCAAAATACGCATAAGCGCGTTTTGTCGGAACACGGTAATTCATCATGGAATAGCCGTCGAATACACATACAAATAGCAGAATAAAGAGTGAAAATACGCCTTGACCGGCATTCATAGCCGTACCTCCGTACCGAAAACAAAATCAAAATAGGCTTTTTTGGCATTTTGCAGATAGGCACGAGAAATTTTTATATTTTTACCGCCCGTGAGCAAGAAAGTGTCGCCGTCGATACGGTCGATATGCTCCATATTTACAAGATAGCTTTTATGACAGCGGCAAAAACCATGGTCAGATAGAAAGTCCTCAAAATCGGACAGTTTGGCGGATATTTCAATACTCCGTTTTTCCGACAGCGTGATAACGACTTTATGCAGATTGCTTTCCAAGCACTGGATATTGGACAAACGGACTTTTGTATCCGTTCCGGCATAAGAAACGGTGAGAAAAGCTTCGTTTTCAAAAGCAGACTGCTTCAAAAGGCGTTTCATGCTCCGCCGCAGCTGTTCACGGCCGACCGGCTTTAACAGGTAATCAAACGCTAACACCCGATAGCTTTGCACGCCGAATTCGTCGCTTGTCGAAACAAAGATAATCGGCGTATGCGTATCGGTTTTTCTTAGCTGTTCGGCAATTTCCATGCCGCTTATTTTCGGCATCAGGATATCCAAAAACAGCAGGTCATACGGCAAATGCGCATGGCTCTGCAACAGCTCGTTTCCGTCATCGAATTCGTTGACGGAAAAACTCCGGTTTTCGCTTTTTTCAATGTCATGCAGCGCTTCTGCGATATTCTGTCTGTCGGCTTTTTTGTCGTCGCAAATGGCTATTCTCATAAACAAATCCAAACATTTTTACGGCACACGCTTTGTTCTATGCGCACAATTCTGTACAAGAACAGAATGCGTGTCGGTTTTCTCTTGTTACAATAAATATTATAACATCCGCGATTCGGCTTGTCAAGAAACGGACGGCACAAGCACAGGCTTTACAGCTTTGTTTACAGCCTTTTTACTTTCAAATCACACTACGCATTCGGTTTGTCCAAATTTACTTTTTCAGAGATTATTCTCTCACTTTATATTTTCAGGTTTCTACAAAAAACAACGCACGGCGGTCTGCGTATTCAAACCACCGTGCGCAAAAATTTAATTTTTTGCCCAACTTTTCTTCTAAGAAAAGCCGCGTATTTTTTCCGGAAAAACCGCGTTCTCTTACAAACGGGAAATTAAGCCCAGAACATTCCGCCGGGCTTCGGCTCGGAAATGATGATGCGGCGCAAGAAAGCAATCGCCTTTTCGAGGCCTTCCTTGCTGGTCATAAAGCTGTCCTCATGTTCAATGCTCATGACATGGTTGTAACCGATGAGCTGTAACATGGAGATCATATCTTTCCACTTCTTCTCATCTGTACCGTAGCCAAGCGCACGGAATACCCAAGAACGGTGGATCTCATCGCTGTAATGCTTGGTATCCAGAACGCCGTTGATTTCAGTGTTGCGATGATCAACACGGGTATCCTTGGCATGGAAATGGAACATAGCGCCGTTTTCGCCGATATAGCGGATCGCTTCAACCGGATCGATGCCCTGCCAGATCAAGTGAGACGGGTCAAAGTTCGCGCCGAGGCACTGACCGACGGCATTGCGGAGTTTCATAAGTGTTTCAGGGTTATAGACGCAGAAACCGGGGTGCATTTCAAAAGCAATCTTGTTTACACCGTATTTGGCGGCGTATTCAGACTCTTTCTGCCAATACGGAATCAGTACGTCATTCCACTGATAGTCAAGGATGTGAAGAAAATCTTCCGGCCACGGGCAAGTAACCCAGTTCGGCGTTTTATCTTCGGGCGAACCGCCGGGGCAGCCGGAGAATGTAATAACCATCGGAATTTCAAGCTCGTTTGCCAAAACGCAGGTACGCTCAAAATCTTCATGGAATTTTGCGGCAACTTCCTTATCGGGATGTACGGCGTTGCCATGCGTAGAAAGTGCGGAAATCTCAATATCGTATTTCTTGAAGAGATCCTTGAATGCCTTTAACTTGCTCTTATCGGCAAGAAGTTCTTCGCGGTGGCAATGGCCTTGGCCGGGAAATCCGCCTGTGCCGATCTCGACTGCTTCAACACCAAGTCCCTTAACATAGGCAAGCATATCTTCAAGGGAGCGGTCATAAAGCGGAACGGTGACTAATCCTACTTTCATGGGAATAACTTCCTTTCGTGTTTTTTGGGATAGAATTTACTTCTTGGGTTTATTATACAATAAACAAAAGGAAATTTCAAGTACTTTTTTTCAGGATTTTCGAGCTTATTTTTAATATATGAGCGCTCTGTCATTTGAAAATTCAAATGACAGAGCGCTAAAACAAAATTCTTTTATCAAACTTTTCTTCTAATTTCTTTAAAAAAAGTTTGCGAGGAGTGAGCCCTTGCCTATCCGCAAGCCTTAATCTTCCAAAAGTCCTGCCTCCGAAAGCTTTGCGACAAAAGCGTCCACATCTTTTTCGGCAAGCGTCCGGGGCACATCGTATTCGCCAAGTAACTTCCCGACCAGCTCGTTTTTGTCGGCACAACCGTCTGTGAGCGCTTTCCATAAAAACGCGCCGGTCTCGTTTAACGTAATCATGCCGTTAAAATCCTTGGTCGCTTCTCCCACAGCCACCACAACAAAGGCGTCCGAAACATTCCTCAAAATAAATCCATTCTTGATCTTCATAAACAAATCCCTTTCTGTATTACAAAATGACACAGCAACTGCTATTTTCGGTCGAATAAATTGTTTCCTTGCGCATCTATGGCGCACAACAGCGGAAATTCTTCGATTTCAAGGCGTTTGACCGACTCACAGCCCAACTCCTCAAATGCGATTACTTCCATTTTTTTCACCGCCATGGCGGCTAACGCCCCTGCCCCGCCTATCGCGCAAAAGTACGCGGCTTTATTTTTCACGATTGCCTGCACAACCTCCGGCGACCGCGGACCTTTGCCGATCATGGCGCATAACCCGTTTTCCAAGAGCTGCGGCGTATACACATCCATGCGCGACGATGTCGTCGGGCCGCAGGAACCGATCGGCTTTCCGGGACGTTCCGGCGTAGGGCCGGCATAGTAGATCACCGCGCCGGACAGGTCAAACGGCAGCGGCTCACCGGTTTCCAGCCGCGCACGAATCTTTTTATGTGCCGCGTCGCGCGCCGTATAGACCGTACCGGACAGATAAACTTCGTCACCGGCACGGATTTCAGACAACTTTTGCCTTAATTCCGCTGTGCTCGTATGGATAACTGCCATGTCAGATCCTCTCCCGTTCTGTGAACTTGCGAAACGGCGTTATTCAGACTCCTTGGTCGGTAAAGACGCAAAAAACGCCTCCACTTTGGTTTTATGGTCTTTGAATATCTCGCCGAGTTCTTCCTGACGGCGGTAGAGATATTTGACTTTTTTCATGTTTTCCGCAACCTTTTCATCCGACGCGGAAACAATTTGTTCAGCATGAGCTTTGGCGTCCTGCTCGGCTTCGCTTACGATTTGTTTGGCGCGTTTTTCGGCTTCTTCAATTAACTCTTCCGCATTGCGGCGCGCTGTGGAAAGAATTCCGTTGACATCGGCCAGCATCGAGTCATATTCCTTGGCATTGGCCTCCATAGCGGCCGTTTTGATGCGCTCGGCTTCTAATTCCGTTTTCAACTTTTCGATCGTCTGATAAGCGCCGTTTGCATGTTCTTCTGCTGCCGTGGCGGCAAGACGCGCATTTTCCTTATCCGTTTTCAGGCGCTCGATCTCTTCCTGTAAAGAAGAAATCTTTTCGTCGCGCTCGGAAACGTCTTTCTGCATTTCGCCACACTTTTCCCCAGCGGCTTTCAATCCGTCAAGCTCTTCCTGCAACGAGGCGAGCCGCGCTTCATATTTCGTTTCGGACTCCTTAAAGGAGCGGTTCATTTCTGCAATATAGGCGGCCACTTCTTCACGCGAAAAACCGCGGAATGTAACCGAAAACAGGCTGTCTAAATGTGGCATGGCAAGATACCTCTTCGTTGTTATGGTTTCATTATAGCATGAAATCATGAAGAAATCAATTGTTTTTTAAATATTTCGTCAAAATTCGACTTTCCCCTGCCCGTCGTGGCAGGAAACCGATTCATATATTCACGCCGCCTGCCCCAAAACTGCGTTTTTGACATTTTGGACAGGCTTTCAGTCCGGACAGGAATTTTTAGTTTTTATTCTTTCCTTTGTACACACAAAGCTTTTCCACTTGTTCCTTATCGGCTGTAACATAGGCCGTATAATTCTTTTCGTAAATAACAAAGCCGGGTTTGGAGCCGGACGGCTTTTTGACATAGCGCGCACGGGTATAATCCACGGCGGCCTGCGGTTTTTCACGCTCTGAGCTGTAATAGAGGGCAATCATCGCGCACTCGGTAAAGCTTTCAGCCGGAGGTTCATCCTGTCCGCAAACCAAAACGACATGCGAACCGGCAGCATTTTTGACGTGGAACCAATAATCGTTCTTATCGGCAAGTTTGGTGGTAACATAATCGTTTTGCAGGTTGTTCTTGCCGCAATAAACATTGTAGCCGTCGCTTGTGACAAAGCGCATGGGTTTCAATTCTTTTTTGAGTTTGACGCGGTCTTTGCCAAGTCCGTGCGCCCGGCGCATATTGTCTAACTTCTTTCCGTATCCGGCAAGCGACAGTTCCGCACGGATCTCGGCAAGGTCATTTTCGGTTTCGGCTTTGGTAAGGCTTTCAAAAACCGTATCGATATATTTGGATTCCGCCCGGGATTCTTCGATCTGAGCGGTAAGCATGATGCGTGCGGATTTGGCTTTATTGTACTTTTTGTAGTAGTTCTGGGCATTTTGCGCCGGCGTATAGCGGCTGTCAAGCTTCACTTCAACGGTCGGCATGGCTTCATCAAAATAATTGACTAACGACGCTGTTTCCATTCCCTTTTTCAGCGCGTAAATATTGGCGGTGATCAGATCGCCGTACAGTTTCCAGCTTTCCGCCTGCTTGCCCTCTTCCAAAGACGCAAGCTGTAATTCCGTTTTTTTGGCAATGCGCTGGGACGCATTGGTCAACAGCCGCAGGATGTCCTGACCGCGGCGTTTGATGCTTTCCGCACGGTCTCGTTCGGCATAAAACGTATCGAGAAGCGCATGGATGCTTTCATACGGTTTCACCACGCATGACGCGCCGTACTGACGAATCTCGCAGAACGAAAAATCAAGCGCTTTTCCGTTTCTGTCGGTCACCATGCAGGGAGAAAAATTCTTTTCACGCACCGCTCCGTAGAGCGCATTGTAATAAAACCACAGCGCGTCGGGGTCGCATTCGTGGATGGGCGTTCCGGTCGCCTTGGAGGCACGGAACGCGATTTCACGCGCCGTCAGCGGCGAAAGTCCGGCATAGCGCGAAATGAGATATTTATCGGCGGCGGTCGTGACGCCGGAGGCAATATCGCCGGCAAGCTTTTCTTTGAAAACGCTTTCAGTCACGTCGAGCGCGTTTATTTTTCCGACCTGCGGATCGGGATTTTCGTAGCGAAACCCCACAAGCACCTGCCGTTTATTGTCGGCGCCAAGGCTGACCGGATGAAGAACGGCGGCAATGCGTTTATCGCTGTCAAGCAAAATAACGTTGCTGTAAGTGCCCATGATCTCGCAGATCAGATATTTTTCGGATTGGAAACCGAGTTCATCCGAAGAAATAAGCGAGATTTCCATGGCACGATCAAAGCCAAGCTGTCTTACACCGGTGATGAATCCGCCGGTCAGGCGTTTGCGTAACAGCATACAGAACATAGGCGGTACAGCCGGGTTTTCCCGGTCGTTTGCGGTAAAACCGACACGTGAAGAACCTGCGGCGGCAGACAAAAGGAGCTTTTTAGACCCGTTTTTGGAGCGAAGGTGCAGTAAGATCTCATCGCGCTCCGGCTGGCAAACCTTTTCAATCCGTGCACCGACGGCTTCTTTTTGCAAGCTATGGACAACGGCGGCCATAACGCCTGCATCAAATGGCATACTTTTTATCTCCTAACATATAAAAGCGGTTGTATCAATCCTAAAACAAAAAAACGGTTGCTGTTTGTCCTTGTGGAACCAACGTTATGAACCGCAATTTCGATTGCCTGTATAAAAGCTTTCTTTAAAGGCTGATATACGGGCTTTTAACGTCAAATACGTCCACTGAAAGTTCGTTTCCGAACGCGTCGGACAAAAGGTCTTTCAGGCGCGTGCAGACCGGGTTTTCCGTGTAATAGTGACCGCAGTCAAACAGACACATATCAAGCGCCGCACAGTCTATAAACGTATTATGCGCAGCTTCGCCTGTTACAAAAGCGTCCGCACCGGCAGCATAGGCTTCGCGGAAAAAGCTCTTGCCTGCCCCGCCGACAAAGGCAACACGGCTTATTTTTTTGTCTTTTTCAGCAAAAAGTGACGCCCGAATTGAGGTGCAGTGGAATGTTTCTTTTAATAATGCGGCAAAATCGGACGGCAACAGCGGTTCGGGAAGAATACCGACCCGACCACAGCCGTTTTCGCCGCCAAACGGTTGGACGGAAGTAAGGCCAAGCAAAGCCGCCGCCGTGTCGTTGACGCCGCCTGCGGCGGAATCCATACGCGTATGATACGATAAAACCGCTGTATCCGCACGCATTAGGCGGTCAAAATGGCTGTAATCCTCCCCGACAAGCGCTTTGAGCGGACGGAAAATAAGCGGATGATGCGTCACAATAAGGTCGTATCCGCCTTTTTCGGCGGCCGCAATGCCCTCCGGCGTTACTTCCAACATGACAAGCGCCTTTTTTACGGGCTTATCCATGCGGCGGCAAAGCATAACACCGTCATTATCCCATTCTTCGGACAGCGTGCGCGGCGCGGTGGCGCTCAGAGCGGCATCGATATCTTTTACGGTTATCATTCGTATTTTCCTTTCTCGTTTCTGTAACTTTTCATACTTTCCCTACGCATGCACAATTGGGGGGAGCATAGAGGGATTGAACAGTGTACGCTGTCGGTTCTTCCGTATGATGGACTTCGTTAAAATATCTTTTTTGTACATTTATCAGATGTTTGTACTCTTTCGTTGTGTTATCAATCCGGAATTGAAGATTCAGTTTTTCATTTTTACAAATTGAATAGTGTTTCGGTATCAGACAAACAGCGTCACCCTTTTTTCCAAAACCATTGTGTTGTTCATAGGACATCCGAAAAGAGTTTTTCAATATGTATAAGTTGGTGCTCGCATTACGAAGCTTTGTCTTTCGTAAATCTTTTTCTCTTCCGGTTGAGGAAACAAATGTCTGAAAACGCCCCGAAAGAAATCCTGTTCTGATTTCAAGCATGGAGAGCGGTACATGATTTCCGTCAACAAAATAACCGTCCATTGTAGGATCAAGCATGATCCATTTATCTAAATATTCATCGAAAATTTCACAGACGACATGAGAATCAAAATCAAACGGGGAAAACGGATAAATAAACACACGTCTTGCATAGATACCCAAAGCCAGACAGCACTCCGCAAGAATTTTGGATTTATTTAGGCAATTGATGCCTTGTTCTTGATTTTCAAAGCTGTAAGAAAGCAGCTGCAAGGCATTGCAATCAACATGATTATCATAAAAAGAGTTATGAGTCAGGCGTGACGCCAAATAGTGCAGCAAACGTTTTGCTTTTTCAAATGACGTCCCGTTTTTTGCAATGTTTTCCAAAGTATACTTGGATTTCAATTCTTTCCACTCTGTCGCCGAAAAGTCATATGTGAAATGTGCCTCTGCGTCTTGTGCAAATTCCGGATAATTGTTTAGAATTCCCAAATACAGATTTTGGATTTGTTCTCGGTATGAATTCATAGTTGCTCCTTTTTTGACATGCTTGCTGCTTTACAAACCTTTGAATCGGCGCAAGAAAACAATTGTTCCACGGTTTACGCCATATTTAAAAATGCCGTTTCACGCAAATCTTTCAATTCGCAAAGCACATCCCGATCGGCCTCGCACGGCACGCCGGCCTCGGTCATTTGTGCAATCTTTTTGGATAGAATACGAATCTTGCGGTCCATATACGGCAAAAACAAATCCGCGTCGGGATGATAGACATGGTACTCGCCGACCATAAGTCTTGCTTCGCTCACTGTCCGTATTTTTCCGTCATACCGGCAGGCAATCAACGAATAGATACGTCCTTTATCCATGACTAACGTTTCCCGTAAAATGTCAAAGCCGCGTGATGCAAGATAGCGCCGCAAATCGGTTTCGCTTGTCATGGCTTGCAGGATACAGACCGTTTTTCGTTCGGTGTCGTGCAAAAACGCGGCGCGTTCAAGAATTGACGCGATTAATTCGCCACCCATACCGAGAATAAAAATGCGTTCGGCCGGCTCATAGTCAAAGCCGACAAGGCCGTCGTTCCGGCGCACCGTGATATACCGATCTAACGGTTCGTCTTTAAACCGGCGTCTTGCCACTGCTTCTCTTGCCTTTTCCAACGGACCTTCGCCGATATCCGATGCCAGTACATGCGAACAGATTCCGCTTTGGACAAGGTAAATCGCAAGTTTCCCATGGTCGCAGCCGACATCAATGGCGCGCAATTTCCCGATTTCTTCTTTTTCAAAAAAAATTGCGGCGGCAAGCTTCGCCGCCGCAATCAATCGCTCATTCGGAGCGGTCAGTTCACGACCCATTATTTGTTTTTGATGAGTTCGTTTAACTTGGCGACAAGCTCATCCGCGTCTACGCCATGAACTTCGCAAGCCATTTCAACGCTTTCGCCTCTTGCTGACGGACAGCCGAGGCAATGCATGCCAATTTCCAAAAACAGGGGGGCGCATTCGGGCGCGATATCGAGAATCTCGCCGATAATGGTATCTTTTGTGATCTCCATGAGAGAACCTCCTTTATTTTTTTCTTTGCGCTTTTCAAGTGCAAATTTCGTTCTTCTTTATTTTTCCGCAAGACAAACCGTCTTATTCGCTTGGTGCAAAACCGATTCCATTAACCGATCTTAACGCTCCATCCGAACGGATCTTCGGCTTTTCCGTACTGAATACCGGTCACGGTATCAAAAATCTTGTGAGAAATCGGGCCAATCTCTCCGCCGTTGATCGGCATGATCTTGCCTTCATAGTTTAACTCGCCGATCGGGGAAATGACAGCGGCCGTACCGGTACCGAATGCTTCATTCAGTTTTCCGGCGTCATAAGCAGCCGTCACTTCATCAATCGAAAGCTTGCGTTCGGTGACTTTATAGCCCCAGTGCTTCAAAAGATTGATGGTGGTGTCTCTGGTAACGCCGGGCAGAATGCTGCCCTCCAAGCTCGGTGTGATAACTTCGTTGTCAATTACAAAGAACACGTTCATGGTACCGACTTCATCGATATACTTTCTGGTATAACCGTCAAGCCACAGCACCTGAGAGTATCCGAGTTCATGCGCTTTTTCCTGGGCTTTCAAGGAGGCGGCGTAGTTACCGCCGGTCTTTGCATAGCCTAAACCACCCTTGACGGCGCGGACATATTCGTCCTCGACATAGATTTTGACCGGATTAATGCCCTCTTTATAGTACGAGCCAACCGGCGAAAGGATGATGCAGAACAGATACTTGTTCGACGGTCTTACGCCGAGATGTGCATCGGTTGCAATAATGAACGGACGAATGTAGAGAGATGTACCCGGATCGGTCGGAATCCAGCCCTTTTCAAGGTTGATAAGCTCGGTCAGCGCCTGCATAACATCCTCGGGCGCAACCTCGGGAATGCACAAACGTCTGTTGGAGTTATTCATACGCTTGATGTTCATGTCCGGACGGAACAATCTGACAGAGCCGTCCACGGCAATATAGGCTTTCATACCCTCAAACATTTCTTGGGCATAGTGAAAGACCATAGCGGCCGGGTCAAGCGAAAGAGGCGCATACGGAACGATTCTTGCGTCGTGCCAGCCCTTGCCTTCGGTATAATCCATGAGGAACATGTAGTCCGTAAAGATGTCGCCAAAACCAAGCGGTTCGCCTTTTTTCGGTTTTTCTTTCAATTCTGCTCTTTTTTCGATTCTAATGTTCATGCTAATCATCCCTTGTATATTAAAATTGAATCGACTATTTATTCGGCGTCCACGTCATCGCCGTAGGCAATCACGACACGGCGGTTATTTTCCGTACCGACCGAGAATGTATGAACGCCTTTGATATTCTGAATCTCGGAGTGGATCACGCGTCTTTCGTAAGAACTCATGGGCTCTAACGTGAAGTTGCGTCCGGTTGCAAGAACCTTGGAAGCCATGCGTGAAGCAAGGGCTTTTAAGGTCTCTTCTCTCTTTAAGCGGTAGTTTTCGATATCAAGTACGATACGGACATATTCATGCTTGTCCGAACGCTTGGGATAACGGCCGACCACGATATTGCAGAGATACTGCAAGGAATCCAGCACATCGCCATGGCGGCCGATGAGCATGCCGAGTCCCTTGCCGGTAATTTCGATGCGGATATCCTTTTCGTAGGTCTTACTGTTTTCGCTGAGTCTCTCATCAATGCCGACGACTTTTGCTTTGGCGTCCACGCCCATATCGGAAATAATGGTATCAAGAAATTCCACCACTTTATCCTGGACAGGCGGCAGCTCTTCCGAGCAGGTCTTTTCATCGACGATTTCACCGAGCGTTTCCATCGATTCTTCGTTGCGGACATCGGTATCCGTCGTTTCGGTCTTTTCGGTGGTTTCGGGGTCATCCGAATATACCTTTACCTCCGCTTCGGCGGAAAACATGCCGAGAAAGCCTTTTTTTGCTTCTTCCAATACGGTATAACGGACGTCCTTGATGTCTTTGCCGAGCTTGGCGGCGCCTAACGCTACCGCTTCATCGACTGTTTTTGCTTTTACAATAACTTCCATGATATTGTAAGCTCCTTTCTTTATACAAGCAGGCACACCAAAACTCATTTTATTTTTGTCCTGCCGGATTAACAAATTTCAAATCGGGAATTGCCCGAAAGGATCATGGTGCTTTTGCAATAAGTCTGTTTTAAATCTTACGTCTTGCCTTTAACGGCTTTTTTGTTTCATGCAAATGCTTTTTGATTTTTTTGGTAAGTCCCAAAGGCGCTTTCCCGACTGACGGAATTTCGGCTTGTTCGGGAAGATCCTCCGGAACTTTCTCAAAAATCGGCGAATTGGCATCCGGCTCAGCTAACGGCATATCTTTCTTTTTTGCATTTGCTTTGCCTTTTAATTTCAATTCCGCTTCCTTGATCTCCTCATCGGTAACCTTGGGAATCGGGAACATTTTATGGAGGAGAATCTGCTGACCTGCGGAAAGAATGTTTTGGAGAATCCAGTAGATAGCGATAGCCGACGGAACCGAGAACGAAATCCACACCGAGAAGAGCGGCATGGTCCAATCCATCATAGCCATAGACGACTGCGTTTGAGCGGCGCCTGCCGGCTGATAGGAGAATTTGCGGATGATCTTTGTGCTGAAAAAGGCAAACACAAAGGTCAAAATCGGAACGAGCAGATACAGATTGAACGCAAACGAGGGTTTTACGGTAAGGTCGATGCCGGCTACGCTGAAATGATGCTGTAAATCCGCAATCTGGGCAAAAATATCGGAAGCAGTGATATTGGTAATGTCCTGTGCGGCAAGCTGGGCGTTGATCTGTGAGAGAACAGCCGGTTTTGCCGCCTCCCCCATATCGGTGATGGCTTTGATAACGTTAATATCATAGCTTGAACCCGTGCCGAACACATCGGTTAAAATCTTTACGACCGGCTGGCTGAGTTCCGAAATGTAGCGCAGCGGATTGACGATGACGCTGTAAAGACCGAACAGAATCGGCATCTGAATAAGCAGCGGCAGACAGCCGGAGGCAGGATTAAAGTTTTCCTGCTGATAGAGCTGCATAAGCTCGTTATTTAATTTTTCTTGGGTTGCACGGTCGTTTCTGCCTGCGTATTTTTTGCGGATGGCCATTTCCATCGGACGCAGTTTTGCCTGTTTCAAGGTGTTTTTCTGCTGTTTGATACCAAACGGGAACAGAAGCAGTTTAATAAACAGAGCGAACAGAACGAGCGTGAACATATAGTTCTGGAAGCAGAGATGTTCGTACATCCAGCCGATGACCGCGCCGAATATAGGGGTTATTACTGGTATTTCCATGATGATTCCTCTTATTTGTTATATTTTTTTCTTTTCGGCGGGACGGGGTCATAACCGCCTTTTCCGAAGGGATTGCATCTTAACACTCGCCAAAGGGTAAGCGCCGTACCGATAAAAAAACCATGCGTCCGATACGCCTCCAAGGCGTATTCCGAACAAGTCGGCGTAAAACGGCAGGTGGACTGTCCTTTGAGCGGCGACAGAAATTTGCGGTAAAACTGTATGAGATAAATACAGATATATTTCATAGTTAAATGTGCGTAATCGGTTTTTTTGCTTCTCTTGCCGCAGACGGAAGATTCCCGTTATCGGCAAGAATACCAAGCTTTTCAAAGCTTATGCGCATACGTTCGGCAACAGCGGTGCTTTTGACGTTTTTCCCGAAAACTGCTCCGCGTGCAGCAACGATGATCAGATAGCCGTTTTTCAAAAGCGGCATGTTTTCGCGGTACGCTGCGCGGATAATGCGTTTGACGCGTGAGCGCCGGACGGCTTTACCGAGTTTTTTATTGACGGTGATACCGAGCTTTGTCGGCGCCTGTGCGCGGTTTTTGGTTTTTTCGTAATTTTTGAGCGCGTACACAGCGACATATTTATTGGCGTCACTGCGGCCTTTTCGGTAAGCTCTGGAAAACAAGTGGTTTTCACAGAGCGGATAGAGTTTTTTTACCATAAACAGTATCGAATCCTCACGGGTTCCGGTGTTTGAATGGGAAAAGCAAATACGAAAAAAGAGCGAAGCCCCAAGAATTCTGCATCCTCGCAGACCATCGAACCACGCTCTTCATTTAGACTTTATCAATAAGTAAGTCTTGCTCTGCCCTTTGCACGTCTTCTCTTCAATACTTTTCTGCCGTTGGCAGTTCTCATACGCTTTCTGAAACCGTGCTCCATTTTTCTCTGGCGTTTCTTCGGCTGATAGGTTCTGACCACAATCCTGCACCTCACTTTCGGAAAGATGAGCCGTTAAATATGCTCATATCAATATCTTTACAAATCACAAGATATTATATACCATAAATAAGGCATTTGTCAAGAGGAAATGCAAATTTCCTCAGAAATTAAATATAAACTTTTTATTACTTCCGGTATTTTTTGCCGTATTACCGCATAACAAGGCCGCTTGTAAACAGAATAAAACTCCCCAAAGATACCGCAAGCGCCGAAAACAGCGTTGTGATAACAATGATCTGACTGGCAAGCTTATAGTCGTTATTCATGTTCTTCGCCATGATATAACTGCTGACGGCCGCCGGTGTTCCGAATACGACAAACAGTGCGCCTAAATGTGCGCCGTTGAAACCGAGCAAATACGCCGCAAAGATCACACACGCCGGAACGCACACGGTTTTCATCACAGCGGCCGTCACAGCAAGCGCCGCTCTGCCTTTCATATCCGAAAAATTGAAGTTGGCGCCGATTGCGATAAGTGCAAGCGGCGTGGAGGCGCCGGAAAGATAGGCAATCGTTTTATCGGCAATTTTCGGGAGCGACAACCCGGAGAAACACACGACAAGCCCTAAGGCAATCGAGATAATCAGTGGATTCTTCACAATATCCTTTGCGACCGCGACCGCCTTTTGATGTGCGTTTTTTCCGGTCTCATTCTTTTTCGGGTCACAGAGACTGAGAATCACCACGGCAATCACATTGTATAGCGGCACCACAAAGGCAAGCAAGATAGCCGCCACGCGTGCGCCCTCCGCGCCGAACAGATTCTCGGCAAACGGAACGCCTAAGATAGCCGTGTTGGAGCGATACACCCCTTGGACAAACGCACCGCGTTTCGCGCTGTCACGGATGAGCGGCGTGCAGATAAGAAGCGACCCGAACGAGACTGCAAGCACAGCCGCCAATGCAAACGCGACAACCGTCACGTCCTCAGTCCGGAAACTTTCCTTTTCCATATCCGCTACTTTTGTGAACAAAAAGCACGGCAATAGCAGCTTGAACACCAGTTTATCCGCAACGCGGACAAATTCATCGGTCAAAAAGTTTTTCCGTTTCAAAAACCAACCGATAAAAACGACAATAAAAATCGGGACAACGCCGTTCAGAACGAAAATAAGATCAGAAAGCAAAATGACACCGCCTTAACTTATACGGAAACATTCAAGAGTAAAAATTCTCCGTCAGAAACTCTTTCGGAATAGCATTATCGATGATCTTCCGCATGGAATTCATGCTCATGCCGGAATCAAACTTATGCGCGCCGTGCGCCGCCTGCAATTCTTCGGTGTATTCCGAGAAACGGTAGATCTTAAAGCCGCGCACCGATTTGTTGTACTGGCAGACGGTCGGGATAAAATAAGCATTGTCGATGGAAACACCGTTCGGTGCTTTGGAAATATCAAAGCCCATAATGCCGCCGACCATGTTCCGTGAATACATCATGCCGGACAAAAAGTTACCAAGCGAATACATACAGAGCGTCTTTCCGCCGTCTGCACGGTCGAGCCATGTCATGGACTGCAAGACATGCGGGTGATGTCCGATGATGACATCCACGCCGTTATCCGCCATCAGTTGAGCTTTTCGTTTTTGGTCGGCATTTGGCTTGAAACTGTCCTCGACGCCCCAATGGATCGACACGATGACGCAATCGGCCAATTCCCGTGCCTTTTTGGTCTGCCGGTCAAGCGTTTCGTCGTCATATAGCGGAATCACCAACTCACTGCCTTGCGGCAACTTCAACCCGTTTGTGCCGTAGGTATAGGCAAGAAGAGCAATCTTGATCCCGTTCTTTTCAATGACGCGGATATTTTCAAAATCTTCCTTGTTTTTATAGCCGCCGATCTGCATCGCGCCTTCTTTATTGTTCCAATAATCAATGGTGCGCTCATAGCCTTTGGAGGTGCTGTCAAGCATATGGTTATTGGCAATGCCGACAATATCAAAACCGAGTGTGACAAGATCGTCGCCCATCTGATCGGGTGTGTTGAAGAGCGGATAGCCGGAATAAGGACGCGACGTGCCGCCGAAAGGCGTTTCCTGGTTGACAAATGCAAGGTCGGCGTTTTGGATCACATCGGCCACACGGTCATACATCGGCAGGAAATTATATTCTTTATCCGTTCCGGCGGCTAAGGTTTTGGCATCGGAATAGACTGAGCTGTGAATCAGGTTATCGCCGCAGGCAATGAACGAAACGGTTGTGACCGGCACTTTTTCCGCCGGCACATCTCCGATACATTCAGAAACTGCGCCAAAGGCATACCCGAGCACGGAAACAGCCGATTTTTCTGATTTTTCCGCATTTTTCGGACGCGCCGTTTCGTTTTGCTCGTTTTGGGAAGAATTCTCCGCATTTTCCGTATTTTCCGTCTTATCCGGTTTGACGGACTCCGCCGTGCCGGTTTCCGAAACGGGTACGGATACCGGCTTTTCGGGTTTGTTTGTGTCTTTTCCGGTATGTGTAAGCAACAGAACGACCGTGAACACCAGTGCCACAAGCAAAGAAGCGGCAATGGCAAGTTTATTATTCATGAAATTCTCCTTTTTCCCGGTTATCTGCCGGAATGAACCGGAAAGCGCTTATTGAATGGTACTTGTTTCCATGCCGGCGACTAATTCTAACGCTTTTTGAAGCTGCGTGTCCTCTTGGTCGGTCATACGGTAAAAATCGGTATTTTCCGGAAGTTCGACGGGGTACGTCGGGCGAATGCCTTCGCCGTCATAGCTGACGCCGCTCGGCGGAAGATAGGTACTGACCGAAACGCTGGCGGCTCCCCCGCCGGGCAGCGGCACAATCTCCTGCATGCTCCCTTTGCCGTAGGTGGTCGTACCGACACTCTCAGCTTTGCCGTAATCGCGCAATGCCGCGGTAAACAGTTCCGCTGCACTTGCCGTGTTGCCATTGACAAGAACTGCCATGGGAGCGGTGAATTCGGCGGTATCCGAAGAAATGGTGCGTTTGGTACCGCTTTTCTCATTGATAATGATTATATCGCCTGCCGGAAGAAGAAAATCAAGCGTCTGACTGACGCCGTCAAGACTTCCGCCGGGGTTATTGCGGACATCGAAAATAAAACGTTCCGCGCCGTTGACAATCAGGTCCTGAATAGCATTTTTAAACTCGGTCGGCGTTTGCGACGTGAATTCGCCGATTTTGACAAGGCCGGTATCCTGATTCACCATACGGTGCGTAACGGTCACTACCTTGATTTCCTCGCGTGTCAATGTCACGACGCGTTCCGTTCCGGCTTCGGAAAGCACGGTAACAGCGATGGAACTTCCGACTTCACCGTCGGCAATGCGTTCGAGAGAAAGGCTGTATCCCATTTCGGTAACGGCTCTGCCGTCGGCGCGCGTGATGACCTCGCCGGGCAGGATTCCGGCACGGGAGGCCGGTGTATCGTCATAGACGCTTGTGATATACAATCCGCCTGCGGTATTGTCGTATACGACGGTCACACCGATGCCGGTCTTGATACCGTTGGTATTTTCCAACAAATATTCGGCATATTTATCCGCGTCCATATAATAAGCGTATTTATCGCCGAGACCGGCAATATAGCCGGCAATGGTATAGTCGGTCAGAGTTTGGTCATCCACCGTTCCGATATACTTTCCGCGGACAATGCTGTCCACATTGTAGAGTGTGCGGCTGATATCGCTTGCGGCTGTCACTTCGGAGAGCATTTCGGTATACTTTTCATCCATTCCCTTACGCACGGAATTATACGTGATCTGCCAGGTGACAAGGATAGCGGCGGTAAAGAGAATGAGAAGCATGGGTAAGATCTGCCACAAAAGGCGGCCTTTTTTATTCATGTTCGTTTCCTTTCCAATCCAAATAGAAATTGCCATAAAACACATTCGGGCTGTCGCCTGTTACGGCGGACAGCCCTTGATTCATTGGCCGGGATTTTGGTTATTTCAGCCCGATATAGGGCGCAGGGTCAATGAGTTTTCCATTTTTGAATACGGAAAAATGCAAGTGGTTGCCGGTCGAACGTCCGGTTGAACCGACTGTTGCGATGACATCTCCGCGTTTGACTTTTTGACCGGATACGACGTTTATTGTACTGCAATGTCCGTACAGCGACATAATTCCGCCGCCATGGTTGATCGTTACACAGTTTCCGTAACTTCCGTTCCATTTGGCAATAACCACTGTTCCGTCATCGGCGGCGTAGATTTCCGTGCCCTTGGCGCAGGCAAAATCATAGCCGGTATGCGACGCGGTTTTCCCGGTAAAGGGGTCTTTTCGCGTGCCGTAATAGGAGGTGATCCGATAAACGTTGGCCGGAAGAGGAAATTTAAACGTACCGGTATAGGTGGTGGTATCCTCTTTGGCGAACATAGCGGCAAGGCGTTTGACCTCGTCGTTGAGTTCGTTGATATAAGCCTGTTTTTTGGCAAGCTCCGCTTCGTAGGTTTCGGCATTGGCGAGCACTTTTTCGCGCATGGAAGCCGCGCTTGCCTGCTTTTGAGCCAAGTCGGCGCGCAGTTTTTCCTGCTCGTCCTTATATTGGCTCATAGTCACCTTGGCTTCTTCATATTCGGCCTTTGTCTTTTCGAGAGATTCGAGAGCTTCGTTATAGTTTTCAAGAATTTTGTCGTTATAGGACAGGTGGTAGGAAAGAAGGTCGATACGCGAAAGCAGATCGGTAAAGTTTTCCGCACTGAAAATGAATTCGACCGAGCTTGCCGCACCGCCGTACTCGTAGGACATGCGGATCATATCGTCCAACACATGCTGCTGTTTGTCAATTTCAACTTCCAGCTCAGCAATTTGCGCCGCCTGCGCCGCCGTCAGTTCATCGTACTGTTTGAGCATGGATTCGATGACAGTGATCTGTTCGTCGATCAGATCAATCTCATACGAAAGATTGGTAATCTGTGTGGAATAATCGTTTGCCTGGGCTTTTGCGCCGGCAATCTGGTTTTTCAAGGTTGTCTGTTCCTTGGTGATCTTGGACATTTTGCTGTTGAGCGTATTGATCTCACTCTGAATTTCCGCATTGCTCTTGGCAGTGACATGGATATCCGGCGTCAGGAACAGAACGCCGACAGCAAGCACGCACGCCGAAAGGGCGGCTGTCTGTTTGACAAAACGCGTCAAACGGTTATGCTTCTGAGAACGAGCCATTTTTACCTCCTCTTGCAGGTTTCGCAAAAAACTTTATGGGATGTTTATGCTTTCATATACTTGCGAATGGCAAGTGCGCTTCCGAACACACCGACAATAAGGCCGGCGGCAAAATAAATCGGCAGATAGTAGACATTTAACTCCGAAAATGCCGGAATCTTGATAAAGCCGTCGAACTTGGAGGCCAGCTCTGTCAGCGGAATCTTGTACAGATAATACTGTATCAGATAACCGAATGCACCGGACACAAGACCGATGATAGCGCCCTCAAAAACGAAAGGCATGGTGATGTAGCATTTTGTCGCGCCGATATAGCGCATAACAGTAATTTCCATTTCGCGCGCGTGATACGTGAGACGAATGGTATTGGAAATGACAAATACGCTCACGGCAATCAAAAGGATCATGAGCCATGTGCCGCCTAATGAAATAGCGCTCTTGAAATTCTGGATGTTTTTGGCGATATCATAACGGTTTTTGACCTTATTCACACCATCCAAATGGTTCAGATTATACACAAGCGCGTCGATATCGTCCACGCTTTCATATTCAATTTTAAAGGAATCCGGCAACGGATTGGTGGCGTCATCGTAGGAATCGAAAATATAAGCGTAATCCGCACCGAATTTGTCTTTTTCGGAGGCAAGCGCCTCAGCTTTGGGCACAAACGTAACGTTTTTGACGTTTTTTAGTGCCCGGATGCTGTCGCCTGCCGCAGTTACCGTTTCCGAAGAAGCGTCAAGGTTCATATACACGACAATTTCATTGAAATCGTCGATACTGTCAATGCTTTTGTTTATCACAACGATCAGTGTTGTAAAAATGCCGACTAAGAGAAGCGAAGAAGCCAAGATCAGAATGGAGGCCACGCTTCGCACGCCGTTGCGGATAACGCCCTTAAAGCCCTCCGCAATAAAACCGAGTCTATTCATCAAACATACCGCCTATTCTGTCGCTTTCCACCATGCCGTCCTTTAAGGTAACGACCCGTTTCTGGAATCGGTCCACAAGATCCTTTTCATGCGTGACCACGAGCACCGTTTTCCCAAGCTCTTTATTCAAGGCAATGAGAAGATTCATGATATCAAGGCTCATTTCGGGGTCGATATTACCGGTCGGTTCATCGGCAATTAAAATCTTCGGATTATTGGCAAGCGCACGCGCCAATGCCACGCGCTGTTTTTCACCGCCGGAAAGCTGACGGGGAAAAGCGTCCATGCGGTCTTTTAAGCCGACGGCTTCAATAAACACCGGTACATTTTCTTTTATCACGCGGCTGGGCGTTCCGATGACCTGCATGGCAAACGCGACGTTTTCATACACCGTTTTTTTCGGGAACAGGCGGAAGTCCTGGAACACCACGCCCATGGTGCGGCGAAGATACGGCACCTTGCCCTCGCGCATTTTATCGAGACGGAAGTTATTGATGAGAAGTCTGCCGTCGGAAACACGTTCCTCGCGCAAAAGAAGCTTGGTAAGCGTTGTTTTTCCTGCGCCAGAGTGCCCGACGATAAAGACGAATTCCCCATCATCGATTTTGAGGTTTACGTCCTTTAAGACATAGTTTTTCCCGTCATACGTTTTGCTGACGTTTTTAAATTCTATCATGATATATTCCTGTATTAGTATTTTACCGGCTTGGAGGTAAGGTATTTCTTGACCATCAATGCAACCTTGAACGTAATGGCATGCTCGAATTCGCGCAAGTCAAGACCGGTGAGCTTGCGGATTTTTTCAAGACGGTACACCAGCGTATTGCGGTGAACAAACAACTTACGGGAGGTTTCGGACACATTGAGGTTATTCTCAAAAAACGCCTGAATGGTCATGAGCGTTTCGCGGTCAAGGCTTTCAAGAGAGCCTTTCTTAAAGACTTCCTGCAAGAACATTTCGCAGAGCGTGGTCGGGAGCTGATAGATCAAGCGGCCGATACCGAGATTTTCATAGTTGATGATATTCTTTTTTGTATCGAAAACTTTACCGACTTCGATAGCCACCTGCGATTCACGGAACGAGGAGGACAGGTCTTTGAGCGTTTCAGCCACCGTACCGATACCAATCGTAACGCGAAGGAAGAACTCGGCGCTGATAGTGTCGGCAATGGTATGCGCCACTTTTTCAAGCTCTTTTCCTTCGACATTGAACTTGACCTCACGGATAAGAACAATATCGTTTTCGCCAATACTTATGACATAATCCTTATTTTTATCCGGGAACATATTTTGCAGAATATCATAGGGAATCACTTCGCCCTTATCGGCAAAGCGGATGAAATAGACGGCTTTGGGCGCGTCAACGTCAAAGTGAAGTTCTTTTGCTTTTATGTAAATATCGCTCGGGAGGATATTATCCAAGATGATATTCTTAATAAAGCTGATCTTATCGTACTTTTCGCCATACAGGCTCTTGATATTCAAGAACGACACCGAAAGCACGCGGCACAAATCGGCCGCTTCCGTATCCTCGCCTTCCACGGCAATGACATTCTCCGGACGCGTATAAGAACCGAGCGGACAATACGTATAGCCGTCCATGGTGATAATGGTGGTATCCTCATCAAAGCAGCCAAGCACTTCGGTCCGGGTTTCACCGACATGCACAAGATCGGTGCAGGCAATGACGGTGCCGGTATCATCGAGCACATAAATTGCCTTTCCGACATTCTCTTTAAGTTGGTTGATTACACTCTGAAATACTCTTGCTGACATGTTTTTTAACCTCCCGAATTATTCTCTTATAAGCTTTATAGTATAAACAATGGCGAATACGATATACTGAACCAACATAAGCGTCAGCATGGTATCCGAATGGATAAGCGGTTCCCCGGCAATATCCGGAAGTTTGATGAACATAAAGACCGTCCAGATAACAAGCGACACAAAATACGGGAACATGAGCGGCGCGTCGCTCTTACGGGCATTATGCGGACGGGTCTGACGCTTTTTTAAATACGGGATAAAGGCAAAGCCAACCGCGGCAAACGCGACAACAAGAAGAATTTTCCCGACAATACCGCGCGTGGTGTAGATCGGCCAATAGCGATACAAAAGAAGGGTCAACAGCGCGTTTTCGATACTGAACAAAAGAAAATCGCGATGGAATATTTTGGAAATATAATAGAGTAACGCAAGAATAATGGTTGCGGCAAGTGCAAACATGCAGGAAGACGCGTTATTGACAATGCGAATGCCGAAAAAGGCGGAAAAACCGACAACATACAGCATAAGCGCCAAGGCGTTGATACTGGAAAATACGTGGTCATGCTCATTTACCTTTTTGACACGGCTCACGATCACCCAAACGATCGACGCAACAAGCAAAATTCCCACAAACACGATATACGCCGGATGCCGGAACAGCTTATACAGTTCATAGCCCATATTGTGTCCGGTCGCCTGACGGACGGTAATGGTGGTACTTACTTTTAAAATCAAAAGCAAAGCGCCGCACAGCAAAAAGAACATGGCGGACATACGGTAAAAATCCATATCGCTCTTTTTGAAATTGGCGGATGTTTCACGTTTCTTATGTGAAAGCTTGGATGACATGACATACACTCCGTTATCATAAATTTTTTAGTTCAGATTGTCCGAAAAGAACATGATCGACGAAATCACGCAAAGCGGCGCCGTTTCGGTTCGCAGGATCCGCTTTCCGAGCGAAATAAGGGAAACGCCGGCTTCTTGCGCTTTTTGTGCTTCTTCGGCGGAAATCCCGCCCTCCGGACCGATAAAAAAGCGATAATCGATCGCTTTCTTGTCTTTGGATTTTTCGCAAAACAGCGTTTTCATCGGGGTATGCGGCTCAGCTTCATAGCAGATAAAACCGCAGTCGGCTTCTTGCAGTTCCTCCGTCATTTCACCAAAGGAAAGCAATTCGCCGATTTCGGGGACAGAGGCGCGTGCGCACTGCATGGCGGCTGATTTTGCAATTTTTTGCCAGCGCTCACGCTTTTTGTTCAATGATTTTTCATCAGGCCGTGAGACACACCGTTCGGACAGCACCGGAACAATTCTCGCAACGCCAAGCTCTACGGCTTTCTGCACAACGGTATCGAACTTATCGCCCTTGACCAAGGCCTGATACAGGGTAACGCGCACATCGGGTTCGGTCTCACCCGGCTTTTTCTCCAAAACCTCAAAGGTAACACTTTCCGAATGGATTGCACGTATAACGCACCGGTATTCATAGTTACAGGTATCGCATAACGTATACTCTTCCCCGACGCGTGCGCGAAGAGAAAAGGAAATATGGCGTGCGTCCTCGCCGGCTAAGACAAGCGTATCGCCCGTCTCTGCCTCACGCGGCTCTATAAAGAAGCGTGGCACAGCGTCACCACCGCCCAATCCTCGCTCTCGGTAAACTCCTTTACCGCAAAGCCGTTGCGTTCCAGCGCGGCAATGACCTCAGAGCTTCGTTCCGCGATAATACCCGAAACGATAAGCGTTCCGTTTTCCGCCAAAAAACGCTTGAACGACGGCGCCATCCAGATGATGACGTCCGCCACGATATTGGCGGCAATCAAGTCATACGGCCGCTCCCCGATTGTTTCCGCAAGAGCCGTATCTTTTAGGATATCGCCGGCATATACATTATATTGGGTACTGTCGATGCCGTTGACCTCATAGTTTTCCGCGGCGATACGCGCGCTGTTCTGGTCGATATCGACGGCGTTGACACTCCCGACGCCGAGTTTGACGGCGGCAATTCCCAAAATGCCGCTGCCGCAGCCCATATCAAGCATGCGCATCCGCGACGGTTCCGGTATTCCGGCAAGCGTCTGATCGATTTTTTCAAGGCACAGGCGCGTGGTGGTATGCGAACCGGTTCCGAACGAACTGGACGGGTCGATCTCAACGACAATTCTGTCCGTCCCCTCGGGCAGTGTTTCCCACGAAGGCTTGATCATCAGCCGGTTGCCGACCGGAAAAGGCTTGAAATACTGTTTCCAGTTATTCTCCCAATCCTCTTCTTCCAAGCGCGTATCCGTATCCACCGCAAGAGTTCCGAATTCGTTCTTCGTATCGCGCTCTTTTAAACCGGCTAACGCATTTTTTACGCTGATAATGGTTTCCAGACCCTGCGAATTCTCCGGCACATAAAAAGTGACGGTCGTTTCACAATCCTTTAATTTTAAAAGGTCGTCCTCGATATAATCGAAATAGACCTCTTTGTTCTCCAAAAAGTTATTGAAATCTTCGCTGTCACAGACCTCATAGCCGTTAATGCCGCAAAGAAGCAGAATGCCCGACACAGGTTCAATTCCGGCTGTGGTCGTATGAACGACGGTTTTTATCCAAAGCATAGATTTACTCCAAAAAATTAGTCCTTATATTTCTTTGATGATTGATACTTTCATATCCCATAATTTTTGGCTTTTGTGCAAAAATCACAGACTTTAAGAGCATAATTCAGTACTTATACACTATTTTACATTGTTTTTCGTCATCTGTCAATAAGCAAATTACTATTTTTTATGAAATTTTCCTATATTTTTGTGAATATTTTTATGCAATTAGCCTAATATACAAAACCTCTTGACAAACCATTAAAAATATGATAGAATACGCGTACAGACAAAAACGTTTGTGAGACAATATAATTTAGATAGAGGCGCGTTTTTTATCAGTAGCCTAAGCACTTTTGCCGCACGACAAAGCGGAGCGGCTTATGTGAAAGGAAAAAACGCCGAAGCGTCGGCCTGTCACCGAAAGCTGGGCGCAGGGTTAAAAGCTCTGCGACTGTCACCGGAATTTCCGGTGTTGAGCTATCAACATGCAGCGCCCCTCGCTTTCCGTCGGGTTTATGCATTTGATAGCCGATTGTAAGATCGGCTTTTTTGTTTGTATAAAACCCATTTTCCAAGTTCAAGTTTCAGTATAAGGAGACAAAATTATGAAAAACACAGTTTTCACGGGAGCTGCCACCGCCATTATCACGCCGATGAAAAACGGAGGTGTGGATTACGAAAAATTCGCAAAGCTCGTTGAATTTCAGATCTCTCACGGTATTGATGCCATTGTCGTCTGCGGCACAACCGGCGAATCGAGCACGTTAACCGACGAAGAACACAAGGAACTCATCCGTTTCTGCGTTGAAAAAGTTGCCGGACGCGTACCGGTCATTGCCGGAACCGGCAGCAACGACACCGATTATGCCATTTCGCTTTCCCGGTATGCCTGCGAAGTCGGTGCGGACGCCTTGCTTCAAGTCACGCCTTATTACAACAAGACCACCCAACGCGGTCTCGTCAAGCACTTCTTTGCCGTAGCCGACGCGGTGGATAAGCCTATCATTCTGTACAACGTTCCCTCGCGCACAGGTGTGAACATAAAGCCTGAAACCTGTGCGGAGCTTGCCAAGCATGAAAGAATCTGCGCTATCAAAGAAGCAAGCGGCAGTATCAGCGCCGTTGCCGAGATTCGTTATCACTGCGGCGACGCGCTTGACGTCTATTCCGGAAACGACGATCAGATCGTACCGATCCTCTCCCTCGGCGGAAAAGGCGTTATTTCCGTGCTTTCCAACCTGTTGCCGCAGGAAACGCACAAGATCTGCGCTGATTTCTTTGCCGGCAACGTCAAAGCAGCCTCCGATGCCCAGATTCAGTATTTGCCGTTAATTGGCAGTTTATTCTGTGAAGTCAACCCGATTCCGGTCAAGGAGGCTATGCACTTACTCGGTTTCTGCGACAGGGAAATCCGACTTCCGTTATGTGAAATGGAAGAAAAGAATCTGGAACGTCTGGCCGGCGACATGAGAAAAGCCGGACTTCACTTTTAAGAAAAACTTATGGATAGCAAAAACAGATCTGCGCAAAAGCTTTTGAAAAAGCAGGCGGATCCGTTCTGAGCCGCAAAACCGTGTTTGGCGGTTCAAAAAAGAAAGGAATTCTCATATGATAAAAGTTCTTATCAGCGGTGTAAACGGGCGCATGGGCAAAGCCGTGGAAACTTTATGCAACGCCGACCAAGATGTGGAAATTGTCGGCGGTATTGACATAAGCCTTGGTGTGGCGCATCCGTTTCCTACGGCCAATGACGCGTTTTCCCTTGGTGAAGATGCAGACGTTATCATCGATTTTTCACATCACACCTGTGCAAAAGCGCTTTGCGAATACGCCCTCAAGACCGGCACACCGGTCGTATTTGCCACCACCGGCTTTACATCCGAGGAGCTTGACACAATTCAAAGAACCGCCGGGAAAGCGGCACTGTTTACCAGCGCCAACATGTCGGTCGGCGTCAATCTGCTCATAGAGCTTTCCAAAAAAGCGGCGGCGGTATTGAAAAATTTCGACATTGAAATCGTGGAAAAACATCACAACAAAAAACTGGACGCGCCCAGCGGCACGGCTCTCATGCTTGCGGATGCTTTAAAAGAAGTTCGCCCGGAGCTGGAATATGTCTATGACCGCACCGGAAAACGCGCCGCCCGTGACAGTGCAGAACTTGGTATTCACAGTGTGCGCGGCGGCACGATCGTAGGAGAACATGATGTAATCTTTGCTGGGAACGACGAAGTTGTAACCTTGTCGCACAGCGCTCTTTCCCGTGAGATTTTTGCGCATGGGGCGCTGTGTGCCGCCAAGTTTTTGATCGGAAAAGCGCCGGGGTTATATCATATGTCCGATATGTTAGCGCTTGGCGATTAACAAAACTTCTGCCGCAATGATTTTTTTCGCCTTTTGTCTTTACAAAGGGCGATTTTTTTGGTATAATACAAAGAACGATAAAAACAGCCGAAAAGGTGGAATAACATGACTCCGAAAGAACAAGCTTTCCGCTACTTGAAAAAAGTAGCAAAGCCGGCGCGCTACACCGGCGGCGAAATGAACGAGGTCATCAAAGACAAAGAAAAGATAGAGGCACGCTTTGCGTTCTGCTTTCCGGACGCCTATGAGATCGGCATGTCCAACCTCGGTATCAAGATTCTATACGACTGCTTGAACAGTCATGAAAATATCTGGTGTGAACGCTGTTATGCGCCATGGCCGGACATGGGAGAGTTGCTCCGTGAGAAAAATATCCCTCTCTATGCCCACGAAAGCGGCGACGCTTTGCGCGATTTTGATTTTCTCGGCTTTACGCTACAATATGAAATGTGCTACACCAACATTTTATATGTTCTTTCGTTAGCCGGTATTCCCCTTCTTGCCGCCGACCGCACAGATGAACCGATTGTCATTGGCGGCGGCCCGTGCTCCTATAATCCGGAGCCGATTGCCGACTTTTTTGATATTTTCAACATTGGCGAAGGAGAAGAATCGCTCGCCCAGACTGTGGAGCTTTATATTGAATACAAAAAAACGCACGAGAAATTTGACCGTGCGGAATTTCTGCGTTTGGCGTCGCATTTAAAGGGCAACTATGTACCTTCTCTTTACACGCCGCATTATGACGAAACTACCGGCATTTTTACCGGCATTACGCCGAAGTATCCCGATGTTCCGGCCTTTATTGAAAAAAACTGCATTACCGATTTTGACAAGGCACAGTTCCCCTCCTCCATTCCGGTGCCGTTTACTGAAACGGTTCACGACCGCATTATGTTAGAATGTGCGCGCGGCTGCATGAGAGGCTGTCGGTTCTGTCAGGCAGGGATCATCTACCGTCCGTATCGCGCTAAAAAGCCGGAGACATTAAACAAAGAGGCCTTTGACGAATACAAAACGAGCGGCTATGAGGAAATTTCGCTCACATCGCTCAGTATAAGCGATTATCCGCGGCTAATGGAACTTGTCGATTTGCTCAAAAGCTGGACGGACAAAGAAAAAGTCGGACTTTCGCTGCCATCCATGCGAATCGACAGCTTTGAAGCAGAAATCATGAAAAAAGTGCAGGGTGTGCGCAAATCCGGTCTGACCTTTGCGCCGGAGGCCGGAACGCAGCGTCTTCGCGATGTTATCAACAAGAATCTGACCGAAGACGAGATTTTAACCGGCTGCCGCGGCGCTTTTGCCGCAGGCCGCACAAACGTCAAGCTGTATTTCATGTTAGGACTTCCGACCGAAACCGACGAAGACATCATCGGGATTCCGACGCTCGGCGGAAAGATCGTAGATGAATATTATCACACGCCCGGCCGCCCGAAGGGCAAAAGCGTAGACGTAACGATCTCCTGTTCCTGTCTTGTACCCAAGGCGCACACGCCGTTTCAATGGTTCGGGCAGAACAGCTACGAAGAATTGGTACGCAAACAGAAATTGCTCGGTGCCAACATCCCGAGCCGCAAGATACGCTACAACTGGCATGAGGCCAAGGTCAGCCGCTTGGAGGCTGTCTTTGCTCGCGGCGACAGACGGCTGTCGGCCGCTCTTCTTGCGGCGCATGCCAAGGGAATCGTTTTTGACGGCTGGGATGAATACTTTGATTACGACAAGTGGATGACTGTTTTTGAAGAAACCGGCATTGACGTTGATTTTTATGCAACGCGCACTTTTTCGTTTGACGAAGCGCTCCCGTGGGATCACATTGACTGCGGTGTGAGCAAAAAATTTCTCCTTGCCGAAGCAAAACGCGCGCTTGACGGTGAGACTACGCCTGACTGCTTGACCAAATGTTCCGCCTGCGGTGCGGCCAAATTCGGCGCGACGCTCTGCACCAAGCGATGTATTGACCCGGTTAAAGCGGAAAATGGCGTAAAAACGGAGTAACGGATATGGAAAAAATCTGGAAAGACCTGTATCAGGCGGCCAAAGCTGTACAGAATAACCGCGAAATCTCTGCGCACGTAAGTGCCGGTTGTGTGGCGGCCGCCATTGAATCGGCGTCCGGGAACATATACACGGGCGTTTGCATCGACACGGCAAGCACACTTGGCATTTGCGCCGAACGAAATGCGCTTTTTCATATGATCACCTGCGGCGAAAACAGTTTCCGGCGCGTACTTTGCATTATGCCGGACGGGAAAACGGGTGCGCCATGCGGTGCCTGCCGCGAATTCATGGTTCAGCTCATGGAAAAAGAAAGCAAAAGCGTGGAAATCATGTTGGATTATGAAACCGGCAGAATCGCAACGCTTGGGGAATTGACACCGGAATGGTGGATTTGATTCCGCGTCTTCGGTATTATGGGAGAAAATTCATGCAAGATTATCGAATTACATTTTCAAAGACCGGAAGTCTGTCTTTCATTTCACACTTAGACTTCAATCACAGCTTTATCCGAATCCTCAAACGGGCAGGACTTCCTTTACGCTACTCCGAGGGATTCAATCCGCGCCCGAAAATCGTATTCGGGCTTCCGCTCTCGGTGGGCATGGAGGGCTACAACGAAATCGTGGACATCTCTTTGACGGAAGATTTGACAAACGAAGAGGTTGAACGCCGTCTGAAAGAGGCTATGCCGCCCGACTTAGTGATCAAGCGTGTGGAAACGCCGCTTATCAAGCTCAAATATATCGAGCTTGCCGAATATGAGGTATTTTTCCCGAATTTCAAAGCAGACGCGGCCGCCATTGACGAAGTTTTAAAAAATCCGCCGCCGGTTCTCAAACACTCCAAATCCGGTGAAAAACTAACCGAGATTGCGCCTATGCTGCGCTCACACCGCGTAGAGATAACCGATTCCGGCACACGTCTGTTTTTAACGCTCACGGCTTACGACAGCATGTACTTAAAGCCGGATTATGTGGTGGATTCTTTGAATGCAGCCGGCCTTGCACTTCCCGAAGAATATACGGTGGCGCGCACGGCTATTCTCTTCAAGAACCCGGAAAAATAAAAAAAACAGATAAATACAGAAGGCAAAATTATGACAGAATACAAAGCGCAGACCGTTGACGTAGCCGTCATCGGTGCAGGACATGCCGGTATTGAAGCTTCTCTTGCCGCCGCACGCATGGGCAACAAAACCGTACTTTTTACTATCAACCTCGACGCGGTCGGCAACATGCCCTGCAATCCCTCCATCGGTGGCACGGGCAAAGGTCATCTGGTATACGAGATCGATGCGTTAGGCGGCGAAATGGGGCAGATTGCAGACAAAGTCTGCATGCAGAGCCGTATTCTCAACCGCGGCAAAGGGCCTGCCGTACACTCGCTTCGCATGCAGGCTGACCGCGCCAAATACCGGATCTTAATGAAACAGGTCGTCGAAAACACGCCGAACCTTTCTCTTGTACAGGCGGAAATTGTCGATTTGCGAAAGAAAGACGGCGCATGGGAGCTTGTCACGCGCTTAGGCGCTGTCTGGACGGCAAAAGCCGTGGTACTCAGCACCGGAACATACTTGAAAGGCAACATTATCGTAGGCGATGTCAGCTATTCCGGAGGGCCGGACGGCATGTTTCCGGCCGGCAGTCTGTCCGACGCGCTGTTGAAACTTGATATTCCGTTGATGCGTTTCAAAACGGGAACTCCCGTAAGACTTCACGCCGACAGCATTGATTACACACACCTGGAAAAGCAAGAGGGAGACGAAAAACCGGAACATTTTTCAGCTCTCACCCAAGATTTTGAAAAGAACCTCGACCCGCTCCCCTGCTACATTGTCTACACCAACGAAAAAACGCATGAAATCATCCGCGCCAACATTCACCGCTCGCCGCTCTATTCCGGCATGATCAAGGGAATCGGCCCGCGGTACTGTCCGAGCATTGAGGACAAGGTCATGCGTTTTGCCGACAAGAACCGTCATCAGCTTTTTATTGAACCGATGGGGCGCGACACAAAAGAAGTCTATTTACAGGGATTCAGCTCGTCGCTTCCCGAAGAAGTGCAATTGGAGATGTTACACTCCATTGAGGGGTTGGAGCATGCCGAAGTCATGCGTATCGGATACGCGATCGAATACGACTGCGTCAATCCGCTCGCCTTAAAGGCAAGTCTTGAATTCAAGGATCATGCCGGGCTTTTCGGCGCCGGTCAGTTCAACGGCACCAGCGGCTATGAAGAGGCAGCGGCACAAGGTCTTATCGCCGGAATCAACGCGGCGCTGTACGTTGCCGGAAAACCGGCCTTTACCCTGACGCGTGATTCTTCCTATATCGGAACGCTCATTGACGACCTTGTCACCAAAGGGACCAACGAACCGTACCGCATTATGACCTCGCGCAGTGAATACCGTCTGCTTTTGCGTCAAGACAATGCCGACCGCAGACTGACGCCGTTCGGGCACACATTCGGTCTGATCGACGACCGGCGTTTTGCCGCCTTTACGGAAAAATACCAAAAGGTAGACGCCGAGGTCGAACGCATCAAAAACACTTATCTTGCTCCAAGCGCGGCGCTTGACGATCTTTTGGAAAGTCACGGTTCTACGCCGGTACGCGACGGGGCTTGTTTGGCGGATCTTTTACGCCGTCCTGAGCTTGACTATGAGCTTCTTGCGCCGGTCGATCCTTCCCGCCCTGCTCTTTCACGCGAAGAAAAGAGAGATGCGGAAATCGAAATCAAATATGAGGGCTATATCAAGCGTCAGCTTCGCGAAGCTGAACGCTTTACCAAGCTTGAAAACAAAAAGCTGCCCAAAGACGCCGATTATTCTGCCATCCGCGGCATCCGTGCCGAAACCAAGCAAAAGCTGGAAAAATTCCGGCCGGAAAGCATCGGTCAGGCTTCGCGCATTTCCGGCGTAAGTCCGGCAGACATTCAGGTACTTATGATTTATTTCGGTATCGTTTGAACATACGAAAAGGCAAAGGGAAAGGAACGCCATGGCAAACGAAATCTTCAAAATCCGCACTTCCAATCCGCCGCCGCGCGAAACGGAGTTTATTCCGCACAGCCACCCGGAGCTTGAAATCGGTTATTTCAAAAGCGGAAGCGGCATTTATACCGTCAAAGGAAAACAGTATGAGATCCGGCCGGGCGACATTTTTCTTTTCAACAGCGACGAACTGCACAAAATCACCACCATCCGTGCCGGAACGCCTATGCAGACGCTTGCCATACTCTTTCAGCCGCGCCTTGCCTGGGATACGCTGACCGACGATTTTTCCGCCGATCTGCTTGCGGCTTTCCGAGCTTTCGGCGAACGTGCGGAGCACCGGATCGATAAGACAAATTCCATTTATGCGGAACTCGTTTCCTATATTTCCGAGATTGAAACGGAATGGAAAAAACAAAAGCCTTTTTTTCGTAAAATCATCAAAAACCGCATGGCAGACTTTTTGGTTGCCCTTTCGCGTGCGTCCGAACAAGCGCCTGTCATTCACGAAGCCGATGAGGCATTCCGCGACGTTCTGCCGCTTATTAACGCGTCTGTTGACAAAATTGAAGAGCATTTCTGCGAGGAAATGCGCATTCATGACTTAGCCGCAAGCTTTGGCATGTCACAAAACTATTTCACCTCCTGCTTTAAAAAAGTCAACGGTATTACTCCCAAAGCCTATATCAACTCCAAGCGCATTGATCTTGCCATAAAGCTTATCCGCACAACCGACAAGAGCATGCTTGACATTGCGACAAGCTGTGGCTTTAACAGCAGTACCAGTTTCAATAAGACGTTCACCAAGACTACCGGAAAAAAGCCCTTAGAATACCGGAAATCGGGGCGTTCGGGTAAGGCCGATGAATAACAGAAGTTTGCAGCCGTTTGCACAGATGTCCGGACTTCCGGAGCAGGCGGAACAGATCTGTCGGGAAACGCTTTTCCATATCGATGCGGAGGCACTTGCCGGCTCTTTTTTTGCCTGTCGGAGAGAGGCCGTGTCCCTTTTATCCAGCCAAGCCCCCGGCGCCCAGCTCGGCTATTTTCCGGACGGTTTTTATCCGGAGCACGCTTTTTTTGAACCAGCCAAGCGTCAGTTTGATACGGCGCAGATCAATCGTAATACCGGATTTTTGGCAATACTTTTATCTTTTGCCGCACGCACATGGGAGATATATCGGGAATACTCTATTCCCGAAACCGTTTTTCGTTCTTCCATCGGGGAATTGGGAAAAGCGGCATGGGGTTTCTATAAGCAAAACGGCTTTTGGGGCATTTCCGATTATGTATGGTTAAACTGTTTCTTTCTTCCGGAGCTGTACACGGTCGGCGCACTGCAATTCAGGCTTTGTGCGTTTCCGTATGAGCGTTTTGATACAGGACACGGCATTTTGCACAAAAACGATCCGGTTGTCCAACTGCATGTGCCGGAGCATGCGGATCTCTCTGTCCCGTCGCTTGATTATGCCTACCGCGGTGCGTATGCTTTGTTTGGTATTCCCTATTTCTTGGCGGACAGTTGGCTTTTATATCCCCCGCACCGCGAAATGCTGTCGCCTGATTCTGCTATTCGCAGATTTATGGACGGTTTTGCTATCATCGAAACCGACGAAACCGACGATTATGAGGGGCTTTGGCGCATTTTCGGAAAGAAAGCGGATTACCGCACTGAGCCGCTTGCCTGCGATACCTCTTTGCAAAGAGCCTATGCTTTACGTGTAAAAGAGAACAAGCCGATCGGCAGTGCGGTCGGAATCCGTTATTACAAGCCGTAGATTTCGATGAAACCGCTTACTTTTTTCTAAAAGCCCTGCTTTTTCCCATATATCTTCGCACATGGTTTTATGCCAAATCCAATTGTGCAAGTTTGACAAAGCTTGTTTAGTAAACTAAATTACACGTGGCAAATCTTGGTATATTTTTGTTATTTTTCACAAAAAAAGCGCATATAACGTCGAATTATTTAGAAATGTGTGAGATAAACTGTAAAAAAACTATTGACAACCATGTTTTTTCTGATATAATATATAGTAGTAAAGAAAGAACGGAATCAGCATGACCAAGTTTAATGACTCTGCCGCGCAGGGGAACAAAGACCTTGTAGAATCGCTTGCAAAGGCAGCGGACAAGGATAAGTTTGCGTTTGTCGAGCTTACCGGCATATTTTCTCCGTACATCAGTGCGCTTGCCCGTTCATTCAGACTTCCGGAAAGCGAATATGACGATCTGTGTCAGGTCGGACGAATTGCTTTATACCGGGCAGTCTGTTCCTATGACGAGCAGCGTTCTTCTTTTACGCCCTATGCCAAGGTTTGTATCAAAAATGCAATGACTTCGCTGATGCGTTCCTATACTGCCGGGAGCAGGCTTGCGGATGACGGCGTTTCGTTGGATGATCTGGAATCTGTCGGGGTATCCCCGGTTTCGGACAGCTCCGGGATGCCGGAAAATGTACTCATTGCCGAGGAATTTCTTCATGAACTGGAAAAGATCATGAAAGAAGAGCTTTCCGAGACAGAGCGGCAGGTTTTACGGTACAAGCTTTCGGGAATTGGCATTGCCGAAATTTCGGTACTGACCGGAAAAAAGGTAAAGTCAGTGGAAAACACGCTGTTTCGGGCGCGGAAAAAGTTACGCACACGGTTAAACGATTTTAATTAGCCAAGAACCGGCAGGAAGATTCCATTTGTACACTACGGCTTACGCCGTTCAATATGCTTCTTCGTGGAACGATGCGAAAGCAGTATGGGTCGCACCCATACAGGAGCAAAATACTTTTTTATTACTCAAAGCGAGGGAAAGACAAATGTACGAAAACAAGACACTGATTTGTGAAGATTGCAAAAACGAATTCATCTTCACCGCAGAAGAGCAGGAATTCTATGCATCCAAGGGCTTCCAGAACGAGCCGAAGCGTTGCAAGGCTTGCCGCGATGCAAGAAAGAACGCTCAAAGACCGCAGAGAGAGTACTTCACCACCACTTGCGCAAGATGCGGCAAGGAAGCAAGAGTACCTTTCCAGCCGACCAGTGACAGACCTGTATATTGCAGCGATTGCTTCGCAGCAATGAAGGAAGAACGGTAATCAAGAACTTGCAAACTCGAATCAGGGTTTTCGTAGCTTGAATAATTCATACTTCCGTGTCCAACCGAAGTTTATTTTGCCTGATCCCCCGAATGAGTTTGGTCTCTGATACTACGCGGTTTGACCGCACAAAAGCTCCTCACGCTACAGCGTGAGGAGCTTTTCATTTCGGTTCAATCAAATATGCAGCAAATGTAAGCCTTATTCCCTTTTGAGTAGTGCCCCTTTCTCCGGCATAGGAATTCTCAACACAACGGCAAAAAGAACACATAAAATTGCGACAATCGGCGCGGACGGTACAGTCGGCTGCAAGCGACAAGCAACAAATTTTTCCTGCTAAACAATGGAAACTTTTACAGTTTACTCGATTTCTCACAGTTTCACGAGGAGGAAATTAATCATCCCGCCCTTTCCAAAAAGCAATAATTAGTCCAACCAGCATTAAGAAAATAGTAGGGATAGACATCACAACAGAAATGGCAAAGTCATCACCAGGAAACAGCCGCCAAATCACTCCCCAGTAGGAATTTGACATTACATCTGCTGTTGACAATAATGCGCCCGTTAAAAGCATAGCCGAGCCGATAATTGCATTTCGAATTTGTTTCATTTGAAAATTTCCTTTCGTGATGTAAAAAAACAGCGGTTTGCTTCTGCAAACCGCTTTCTGATGATTTTTCTCTTAGTGAGCAATGCACTTTTCAGTTTCAATATCGAAGAAGTGTGCGTGCGTGATATCAAAGGCAACCTTAACAGTATCGCCGCTCTTTGCCTTGGAACGGGACGAAACACGTGCGATAAGGTTGGTTTCTTCGCCCATGGAGAGGTAGAGGTAGATTTCCGCGCCCATAAGCTCGGTAACATCGACCATTGCGTCTGCCGTCCAATCGGTAAGAGTGGAAAGATACATCGGTTCGTCATGGATGGCTTCCGGACGGATACCCATGATAACCTCCTTGCCTACATATTCCGCAAGAGCCGGGTTTTCAGCCTTTTCGGTCGGGAGCTTAAACTTGCAGCCGGCAAACGAAACGTACATATCCGAACCTTCCTTGGAAAGTGTGGACTTGATGAAGTTCATCTGCGGTGTGCCGATAAAGCCGGCAACGAATACGTTGCAAGGCAGATCGTAAAGATTCTGCGGCGTATCGACCTGCTGGATAAGACCATCTTTCATAACGACGATACGGGAAGCCATGGTCATAGCTTCGGTCTGGTCATGCGTTACATAGATAAAGGTGGTGCCGAGACGTTTATGGAGCTTGGTAAGCTCGGTTCTCATGGCTGCACGGAGTTTTGCGTCCAAGTTGGAAAGCGGTTCGTCAAGAAGGAATACCTTCGGTTCACGGACGATTGCACGACCAAGCGCGACACGCTGTCTCTGACCGCCGGACAAAGCCTTCGGACGTCTGTCGAGTAAGTGCGAGATATCAAGGATACGGCCTGCTTCTTCCACGCGGCGCTTGATTTCGTCTTTCGGCGTCTTGCGGAGTTTCAGACCGAACGCCATGTTTTCAAACACGGTCATATGCGGATACAGAGCATAGTTCTGGAACACCATCGCGATATCTCTGTCTTTCGGGGCAACATCGTTGACGATGCGGTCGCCTATGTACAGTTCGCCTTCGGTGATCTCTTCAAGACCTGCGATCATACGAAGTGTGGTGGATTTACCGCAGCCGGAAGGTCCGACGAGAATGATAAATTCTTTGTCTTTGATTTCAAGGCAGAAATCGTTAACGGCCGTTACGCCGCCGGGATAACGCTTGAAAATGTGTTTTAAGCTTACACTTGCCATTTTGTTTTTTCCTCCCAAAGAATAAACATACGTTGTTATATGTTTCTATCTAATCAAAGATACAGTCTTATCTTTACATCCTATATAATAACAAATTTTTCGCAAAAAGAAAAGTGTTTTTGTACCCAAATTTTTCTTCTCATATTTGTGCACATTTAACAAAAAACATCAAATTCGAGCGCATGGCAGAGAATTCAAGAGTTTTTTCGTTCTGTCAAATCGATATTTGTTACTTTTCCACAAAATCAGAGGAAATACTTGTGCAAATCTTTGATATCTGCCGAATCTTCCGCGAAAAGTTCCCAGTTTTCGGTATGTTCGCAGGATTCACCCGGCTTCAAGGTATATAACGGAGACAGTGTTTCGACCTCCAAGAAGTTGGAGCAGGAATACATTTCCACCGAACAGCCGTTATCGGGATAAGCTGCGCCCGGGATATAGGCTGTTGTAATGCGGAATGCCGTGCCGTGATTGAAGCAGACGGCAACGCCTGCGGTGTTATTGGCGCCGATCTTGAACGGAAGTTCCGATTTTACATCCTGTGCTAATCCCAAATACGTATCGTCCATATAAAAACGCTTATCGGTCATAACGTTATACGGCCAAAGCATCAGCACACGGTTGGCAAGCAAGCCCGTTTCCTCTGCCGCCTGTTTGACATAGGCCTTTCCGCCCTTATCCGTCACGTTGAGTCCCCAGATGGCGCCGGTCTGGGTGCGGTCGGACATGTTGGTAAGCACATGTTTGACGCTCGCCTTAGCTTCGGTTTCATCTACCGTAATGACCATAGTTTCCTGCCAACCGGTAAAGATCTGTTTCGGAGCATAGAACGTAAAGACGTTATGGTCAACGGTATACGGGACAGGATCGTTATCGGGGTAGTACGTTTCGGGATGTTTTTCGGGACTTACCCAAAAACGGTGTCCGCCGCAGATGTTCCAGCGCGCGCCCTTGCCGAACATATCCTGCAAATTCGGTTCGTCATGATAGATAGAAAGACTGTCGTCGTTGAACATCATGTTTTCTTTGCCGACAAGGTTTAATTTGATAATACGCGGGCCGCGGTCAACCGTGACGTATAATTCCATAGCGCCGTTTTCGATACAGACGCATTTTCCGAAAGAAGAATAGTTTTTGACTTCATAGGTAAGTGCCATTGCAAATGCCCCTTTTCATTTCATTTTTAATTTTACTGATAAAATAGACGTGCATTCGGACGGTTTGTTCCGCCCGAATGCCTGTTTTTTGTTTTACAGGCTTTCCACCGTCTTTTTAAGAAGCGCGGCGCGGTCTGTCTTTTCCCAGGTTACGCCGAGATCTTCACGCCCGAGATGACCGTAGGAGGAAAGCTGTTTATAGATCGGCTTGCGCAAATCAAGCATTTCGATGATGGCCGCCGGGCGCAGATCGAAACACTGATTGACAGCTTTGGCAATTTTGGCTTCATCGCAGACGGCTGTGCCGAACGTATCCACAAGCACACTGACCGGGCGCGCCACACCGATAGCATAAGCAATCTGAACCTCGCACTTTTTGGCAAGGCCTGCGGCAACAACATTTTTTGCAACGTATCTTGCGGCATAAGCAGCACTGCGGTCCACCTTGGTCGGGTCTTTTCCGGAGAATGCGCCGCCGCCGTGACGGGCATATCCACCATAGGTATCGACGATGATCTTACGGCCGGTAAGGCCGGTATCGCCGTTCGGGCCGCCGATGACGAAACGGCCGGTCGGGTTGACGAAAATACGGGTGTTTTCATCCAGAAGTTCTGCCGGGAGGGTCGGCTTGATGACATGTTCAATAACATCCGCACGGATCTTCTCCAATGTCACGTTTTCATCGTGTTGCGAAGAAACGACGACTGCGTCCACACGCACCGGTTTTCCGTCGTTATATTCGACCGTCACCTGCGTTTTGCCGTCGGGACGCAGATAGGAAAGCGTGCCGTTTTTACGCACCTCGGTCAAACGCTTGGCAAGTTTATGGGCAAGCGAGATCGGAAGAGGCATGAGTTCCGGCGTTTCATCGCAGGCAAAGCCGAAGATCAAGCCCTGATCGCCGGCGCCGATATCAAATTTATCGGTAATTTCGCCATTTTTGGCTTCTAAGCTCTTATCAACGCCCAAGGCAATGTCCGGCGATTGGCCGTGGATCGTATTGATCACGCCGCAGGTATCGCAGTCAAAGCCGTATTTAGCGCGGTCATAGCCAATTTCACGCACGGTTTCGCGCACGACCTTTTGGATATCGACATAGCTGTTGGTAGTGATTTCGCCGGAGACCATGACAAGGCCGGTCGTAGCAAGCGTTTCGCAGGCGACGCGCGACATTGGGTCATTTTCGAGAAGGGCGTCTAAAATGGCGTCGCTGATCGCATCGCAGATTTTATCGGGATGTCCTTCGGTTACGGATTCGGAAGTGAAAAGCGTTTTGTTCATGTTGGGTTCCTTTCTTTTTTGCGTCAAGCAAAGTGTTTTCCTTTGCATAATTTGCAGAGAAACAAAAAATCCATGCCAGAATACGGGCATGGGAAAAGATTCTCTCATCTTTCACGGTTCTGTACAGATCCGTGCAGGAAGTAGCACCTTGTCATACTGACAGGTTGCCGGGCATCTTCGGTCCTGTTCCCTCTGCCTCTCTTGATAAGTTAGATTGATATAAGTATACAGCATACTTTATCGTTTGTCAAGACATATATTTCCGGAATGCGCGTATTTTCACAGAATTCAAAGAAAGTTCAAACATAGCGGCGTTCGTGCTCAAAACTGCGATTTACGGTACGAACCGGTTTGAACCTTCTGGAAGTATTCTGGAAGTATTCGGAAAAGCAAATCATCCCAATGCCAGAATAACAAAAAATTCGTCAAAAACCGCGTAAAAACCGTTAATCCACTTGACAGATTCTGCCCGGTATGGTAACATAAATAAGATGAAAGAACTGTGTTCGTTTCAAATATTTTCTTTATAGATTCCGAACAAGGACGGTATGTCTGAATGAAACAAAAAACGCGGCTTTTGGGCACGCTTGGCGCTCTTTTGGCTGTCAGTGCGGTTTTCTCGCTTTCCTCCTGCACCAAGGCTCGTCCGTACAACGGCGAAACTTTTCCGGCGACTCCGCCCGAGGAGTCGGTGACTGCCGAAACGCCTGATTTTTCTTCCTATATGAAACAAATAAGTTTTCTTGGCTGCGGCGACAATATCATATACAAGGGAAACGTAAAAGAAGCCAAAAGCAATGCGGTAAAAGGCGGCCGGGAATACAATTTCAAGCCCATGTACGACCGCGTGGCGCAGCGCATCGAACAGGCGGATATCGCCTTTATCAACCAAGAAACTGTTATGGCGGGCGACGGCTATGAACTAAGCTATTATCCCATGTTCAATTCGCCGCAGGACGTCGGCTACGATTTACGCGACTTAGGATTCGATGTCGTCGGCATCGCCAACAACCATATGCTTGACAAAGGCGCGAAAGGGTTGGAGAAAACCATCGCCTTCTGGAAGAGCATGGAGGGTGTTCTTTTAATCGGCGGCTATGACAGCCAAGAAGATTATGATACTCTTCGCGTCTTGGAAACCGGCGGCATAAAGATCGCCTTTTTGGCCTACACCTACGGCACGAACGGACTTACCAAAGCCGCGTCCTCGCCGGTTGTGATTCCGTATATCAACGAGGACAACATCACGCGTCAGGTTGCCGCCGCGCAAAAGGCCGCCGACATGGTGATCGTTTCGGTACACTGGGGAGACGAAGGTTCTTTCAAGCCGAACGACTTGCAGAAGCGCACCGCCAAGCTTTTTGCCGACTGCGGCGTTAGCGCGGTCATCGGGCATCATCCGCATGTAATTCAGCCAGTCGAATGGATCATCGGCAAAGACGGCAACAAAATGCTATGCGTTTACTCACTCGGCAATTTTGCAGCCGAACAGGCTTACGACTACAATATGGTCGGCGGCATGATCTCGTTTGATATCGTTCAGATTGCCGATACAAAGCCATATTTGGAAAATGTCGTTTTTACGCCGACCGTTTTCCATTTCAATTCGAGCTTTACCTCCAACCGCATTTATCCCATGGATGAATATACCCCCGCCCTTGCCGCCGCGCATGGGGTACGCACCGCTTACAAACACACGCTTGACTACAACCGGTTAAGAAAATACGCGACCGACACCATTGACCCTGAATTTCTGCCGGATTCGCTGAAAGAGGACAAGAAAAATGAAGCAGCATAATTTTATAAAAGGTATCTTTACAGCCGCGCTTTTAGCCGGCGTTTTAGCCGTTGGCGCTTATGCTGAAACAGCTGCCGATATCACAGACACTCTCCGCATCAAAGCAGAGGGACTTGACAAGGCCGCCGCCCTTACCGACGGAAGCCTTGCCACCACTGCCGAGGGGGAAAACGTTTTAATCACAATCACATCGGACGAGCCGATAGGCGGTTTATATATTAAATACCGCGACATTCCCTCGCAGGGCGCGCTCAATGGAAGTACGCCGATCGCCACGTTCGGTTTCATTCACGAATACATTCCGCTTGACGGTGCGACAAAAGCGACTCTTGCTTACCCCAAAACCAACATTGCCGAAATCACCGCTTATTCGGTCGGCGAACTTCCGGATGATGTGCAGGTCTGGGAGGTCGGGCCGGACGGAACGGACCTTATGCTGTTTGCCACGCATTCCGACGACGACCAGCTCTTTTTTGCCGGACTGCTCCCCTACTACACAAGCAAAGGCGTGATCGTCCGCGTTGCCTACTTTGTCAACCATTTTGACACCTACAACCGCACACATGAACTGCTTGACGGGCTCTGGCACTGCGGTGTGCGCAACTATCCGATTATTTCGCCGCTGCCCGACGGCTATTCCGACAGCATTGACGGCGCAGAAAAGTATCTCGAAAGCCAGGGGTATGCACACAACAACATTCTCAATTTACAGCGTATTTTCTTAACACGCTACAAGCCGAAAGTTGCTGTACTTCACGATTTTAACGGCGAATACGGTCACGGCGCGCACATGTTGAACACAGCCACTTTTATCGAGACTGTCGAAAATCCGTCGGAGGGGCTGTATCTTCCCGAAAAGATCTATGTTCACCTGTACAAGGAAAATCCGCTGACGCTGGACATTGATTCCCCTTTGGAAGCCTTTGACGGAAAGACTGCTTTTCAGGTATCCCAAGAGGCGTTCGGTTTCCACAAATCTCAGCACTGGACATGGTTCTACAAGTGGATCTACGGCAAGAACGGCGAGATCACAAAGGCTTCGCAGATAACGTCCTACAATCCGGCCAAGTACGGTCTGTACTACACGAGCGTCGGCGAGGACACCGGAATCAACGATATGCTCGAAAACGTCAAGACCTACGGCGAAATGCAGGCCGAAGAGGATGCGCGCAGAGCCGAACTGAAACGCCAGGAAGAAGAAAAGCGTTTGCAGGAAAAAGAGCAGTTTGCCGAAGATTCGGTTCGGCTGGAAGAAGAAGCGCGCGAGGCTGAACGGCTTGCCACCGAAGAAAGCGACAAAAGCCGGAATCGTCTGATCTTGGCATTCAGCATTATCGGTGTGGCAATTTTGGTCGCCATCCTCATTTTCTTTGTTTTCCCGAGAAAACCGCGGCGTCCCCGCCGCCGTCTATAAAAAACGAAAGGTGATGTCAATTCATGGCTTCCCAAACGGATTTACATGGCGTTACCGTTATTATTCCGTCCTTGGATCCGGACACACGTTTGGCAGGCGTCGTCCAATCGCTCCTTGACGAGGGGTTTGACGATATTCTTCTGGTAGACGACGGCAGCAAGCCGGAAAACAAGTCGTTTTTCCCGGCCGGGGACGGTATTACGCTTTTAGTTCATGAGGTCAACCGCGGTAAGGGAGCGGCGTTAAAAACGGCGCTTCGCTATATACTTGCCCACCGGCCGGAGACACGGGGCGCTGTCACCTGCGACGGAGACGGTCAACATCTTGCCAAAGACGCGCGGCGCGTTTGCGAGGACATGCTCCGAACCGGTGCGTATTCGCTTGGTGTACGCGATTTTTCCGGTCCGGAGGTTCCCAAAAAGAGCCGGGTCGGCAACCGTGTGAGCGCCGCCGCGCTTGCGCTTGTTTCCGGCGTATCGCTTCGGGACACACAGACCGGGCTTCGCGCCATTCCCCCGGCGCTCCTCGCCCCCATGGCTGAGGTCTCCGGCGATCGGTTTGAATACGAAACCAATGTCTTGTTGGAGTTGAAAAACATGCAGGCCGCCTATTCGCAGGTCACGATCGAAACGGTCTATCTTGACAGCAACAAGGGCACACATTACCGGCCGTTTGCCGACAGTATGCGCATAGCGTCGTTACTGTTGAAATACATCGGCAGTTCGCTTGCCGCTTTCGCGGTGGATATTCTGCTTTTCACGCTGTTTAACCACCTGCTTTTGCTTGACATTCTGCTTTCGACAGTGCTTGCGCGTGTATTTTCATCGCTTTTGAACTTTTTTCTCAACCGCGGTGTTGTTTTCAAAAGCCATGCGTCGGTAGGAAGATCGATTCTCAAATACTATGCGCTTGCCATACCGGTCATGCTCCTTTCGGCATTCGGCGTCAAGGGGTTATGTACGCTTCTCGGGCTGAATCCGGAAAGTTTTGCGGTAACGCTTATCAAGATTCTTGTGGACACGATACTATTTATTCTCAATTTCCGGTTGCAGAAGTACTGGATCTTCCGTCAAAAGAAGAACAAATAACGTTTATGTGTCGCATGAACCCACAATAATTATCAAGGAGAAAGGAAACTCTCACATATGGCACAAAACAACCGTCTGACAAACGATACAAACGGTTTTGTCAGCAAGGCTCAGCGAAAAGAAAACATGGCCGCCAAAAACGCTCCTTCCGCCCAAGCAAAGCTCGGCATCGGAACGGTTATCTTTCGCATTTTTTTAAGCCTTATCACCCTTATTCTCTGCGTTACCGTCACCGTACTTACCGCGGCTTATGTTCTGCTTAACGGGCCATGCAAGCCGCTTCGCGACCGGCTTGTACTGTCGGCCATGCAGGCAAGCGCGACCAAATGGCTACCGGGGCTTTTTCTGGCAGATGATACGGTCGAACAGATCGTTGCCAACAGCTATGTAGTCAACACGGATGTCATTTCGCTTGACGAATATGCCGCCGAAAGCAAAAACGACGTGCAAGGCAAAGAAGATGAATGGAAAAACGCCATTGACGGAATGATCTTGGAGAATATAAGCGGCGCAACTTTCAACGGCTACATTCTTTTGATCAAAGACCCGTCGCGCGTGTTTGTCGGCACTTCCAGCGACTTTACCCAAGGATTGGCCGGTATGCGCATTTTTGACATCGTGAAAAAAGAAGACGCTGTTGCGGCTATCAACGGCGGCGAATTTGCCGATCCCGGCGGAAGCGGCACGGGTAACAATCCGATGGGAATTACTTTTGCACGCGGCGCCTGCGTATGGAACGATACATTGAAACGCACGTTTATCGGTTTTGACAAGGATAACAAATTGGTTGTCACCGAGCCGATGGACAAGAAAACCGCCGAAAGTTTAAACATTCGCGACGGTGTCAGTTTCCAGACCGGCAATGTCCTCATTACAAGCGATGACGGAAACGTCACCATGCATTACGCCGACAACAACACCGGCACGGCACAGCGCACGGCTGTCGGTCAGCGTGCCGACGGAACGGTCATTTTCTTGGTCACGGACGGCAGAAGCGCCAGCAGTTTAGGCGCTACGAAAAACGATGTGATCGACGTGATGGTCAAATACGGCGCAGTGACAGCCGGAATGTTGGACGGCGGTTCGTCCAGTCTCATGTATTATGAGGACTATTACACCAAATACGATATTGACGAAAGTACGCTTGACGAATATCAGAAAAAAGGACTTGTCAACCGCTACAAGGCGTTCACCACGCCGCGTCGCATACCGACCTATTTCTGTGTAGCAAAAGAGGACGCGGAAGATTCCGCTGCAAAAGGAGGCGACGAAGCATGAAACAGAATAACAACAAATATCTTTTGACGGATACCGATGAAATGGACATGCTTGTGCCGCAGGAGGAAAACGAGAGCCGGATGCCGCTGTTTTACCGCGTTTATCTGACAGTTTTGGCAATTTTTGCCATTCTCTTGATTGCCGGCGTATTCGGTTTGAATGCGTGGTTGAAAAAATACAACGAGGGGATTCCGGAAACGGTTTCCGAACGCTTTTTTGAAAATTATTTTGAGAAAGCCGACATTTACGGCATTTTAAACTTTGCCGGCATTTCGCCGAGCGAATTTGAGACCGAAGCGCAGTTGACCGACTATGTTTCCGGTGTTCTGACTGCGGCTCCCCTCACCTACACCAGCATCTCCTCCGGGTCGGACACCAATGTCAAAAAATACATTGTCAAATCCGGCGAATACAAGATTGCCGATTTCACCTTAGCGCAAAACAGCAAAAAAGCATGGGAACCGGCTACGTTAAAACTGCATTTGCCGGCCTCCGAAAAACATGAATACCGCATATTGGACAGCAGTGTTTTATATCTGAACGGGATTCCGGTAACGGACAAATACATCGTTTCGCGCGAGCCGACCGAAGCGGCCGCTTTCCTGCCGGAGGGCGTCCCGGCTCCCGAATGGGTCACCTACGAGATTCCGAGTCTCACCACGATACCGGATGCGCGCGTCACTGACCGAAACGGAAATTCTCCCGCACTTTCGGAGAAGGACGGCATTTTCTGCGAGGACATTATTTACGACGAACCGGAAACGGACATCACGGAACGATTGGTAACAGCGGCCAAGCAATACGCCAAATGCATGCAGAACGACGCGTCAAAAGCTTCGGTGCTCAAATACTTTGAAAAAGGCACGGATCTATATTCCAGCATTCGTTCTGCGGAAAACATGTTTGTATGGAGTCATGCCGGATATGCGTTTCAGGATGAAAAGGTGAGCGAATTTTTCCGATATGACGAAAACACGGTATCGGTACGGATCGCGTTCACGCACATTTTAAAGCGTACCGGAAGTGCGGACTACAAAGACAGGACGGATATCACCTACTTTGCCCACAAGGTGGAGAAAGACGGCGATTATCTGATATTTGCCCGGTACAACAATTAAACACATTTTGTTTCCTTTAAAGAGAAATGCGCGGCTGTTCTTGCAAGAACAGCCGCGCACAATTTGGGCATTCCGGTGCACGGCAGGTTGAAAACACAACCTGCCGTGCGTTTTTGTGTTTTTTACGAAAGGCAAGGAAAAGAACGGTATTCTTCTCCACTCAGTGTTTCCCTTTCCCTGCATGCGCTTTCCAATATTCGTTGTCAAGCGGCCACATTTTATCTTTTGTATGCAGGTTCTCAAACATTTTATAAAGGGCTTTGACCTTCAAACACGGTTTGAGGTGAAGTGCATGTTTTTGAATTTTTACAGCCGTCTTATCCAGCTTTCTTTCAAGACTGTTCTTGAAGTTATCAGGCATATCGTCCCAGGAATAGCCCCACACTGCCTGTGTCACCGCATATGTCCGCGCAACGCCCCAATAATTCATGCTGTCTTTGATATCCTTGACTGTGGATTTCATTCCGCCGCCACCGGCTGTTGTAACGATCAACGCCTGTTTGTTCAACATGTCGAAATTCGGACGGTGTACTAGCCACCGATAGCCGTAATGATCCAAAAACGACTTGATCTGTCCCGGTGCATGGAAACACCACGTCGGTGCGCAGAAAATGAGAAGCCTGGACTTTGCAATGGCCTCATTTATCGGTTTCAGGTATTCATAACCGCCGCATTTATCCTCTTTGCCGTCCAGACACAGATAGCAGCCGCGGCAGATATGCGGCATATCGCCCGGAAGTGTAAATTCAAAGACCTCGCCCACAGGCGCAAGCTTGGAAATCAGATATTTTGCCGCCTGATAGGTACTGCTGTTTTTCCGGCTTGTTGCCCGTATCAGCGTTATATTCATACTTTCGCTTACCATATTTTCACTCTGTCCTCCGGAGCAACCCACATACCGTCCTTTTCGGTAATACCAAACGCTTCGTAGAATTCATCGCAGTTGACGACCACGCGGTTGACGCGTAATTTATCCTCGGCATGTACATCCAGTGCGGCCGCATATTGGGCATAAGCGCGCGTTTTAGTGCTTGCCCAGGCGTTTGCCATAGCCCGGTACAGCTTTTGATAATCCGGGTTTTCCATTTTAGACGCAACTTCGGTCAGGCACTGCACTGCGCCTTGGTCGGACACGTTTTCGCTGAGCGTCTGACGGCCGTTCATGGGCACGCCCGGAATGCCCTCTTTTTTGTCGTAGAACTCCGCCATCTTGGCGCATCTTTCCTCAAAAGCGGCATAATCCTCAGCTGTCCACCAATCGGCGGCGTTTCCGTTTTCATCGAATTTCGCGCCGTTATTATCAAACGCATGGGTGATCTCATGTGCAATAATATAGCCGATAGCGCCCAAGTTTTCTTCATAGGACGCATGGACATCGTACATCGGCGCCTGCAAGATAGCCGCCGGGAACGTGATATCGTTGGAGGTGGAACTGTAACAAGCATTGACCGTATACGGATACATGAGCCATTCGGTCTTATCGACCGGTTGCCCCTGATGCGAGGAAATGGCTTTTCGGGAGGCTTTGGCGATTTCGATGAGGTTAGAGAAGTAACTGCCGCCCTCCGACACCGGTTTGATATCGGCTTGGTCCAGATAGGAATCGAAATTGTCGGGGTATCCGATCTTGATATTCATTTTGTTTAATTTCCGGATTGCTTTCTCCTTAGTCGTTTCGCTCATCCAATCCAATGCCTTGATACGCTCTTCATAAACCGAAATGATATCTTTCACCATTTTCAGCACATTCTGCTTTGCTTCTTCGGAAAAATACTTTTCGGCATAGATCTCGCCGATATAGTCCGACATGGTATTGGATAAAACAAGTACGGCGCGTTCTTGGTTGGTGTACGTGCCTGAAATGCCCAAATAGCTCGCGTTAAAGACATCGGCTGCATCGGTAAAGCCGGTGGAAAGCGCTCCACCGTATCCATTGAGCAAAGTCAGCTTCGCCGCCGTTTTCAATACGTCTAAGTTTTCGTTCCGGAACTGTGCGGCAAATTCCCGCGTCAAAGACGGGTCAGTAACAAGAATTTTTTCCTCTTCCTTAACGCCCGAATTCTCCAAGACTTCCGCCATATCCATATCGGGGAACAATGCGGCAATTTCTGCAAGCGTAAAGGTGTTATAGATCTTATCCACATCGCCGTAATCGGCCGGATCATATGTTTTTTCGGAAAGCTTTTTCTCAAACGCATAAAAATCCGTCAAGGTCTTTTCGTCCACCGTTTCTCCGGTAAGCTCCAACAGGGTTTTCAAATAGGTGAAATAAGCGTTTTTCTGGGCTTCCGTTCCCGAACGGTAGAAATCTTTCGGCATAAACGTTCCATATGTTCCGAAAGAAGGTATGTATTTGGTGCTGTCCTTTAAATCGACCGTGACAGAAAAAGCCGTAAACGGCGAAAAGGAAATTTCCTTTTGCATGATACTCTGAACATCGGCAAGTTCTTTTGTGCTCTGCGCCTGATCGATCAGATCGAGAACTTTGCGGATCGGTTCTACGCCTGCCTGATTGCGGCCCTCCACATCCAAAATACTGTTGTAGAAATCCGCCATTTTCTGCTCTTTGCTGCCCTTTTCGCCACCCTTTGCAACGACTTCATTCAGTATCTCACTCACTTCGGCGCTTGCTTTGTCACCGAGGTCATACAGCGTTCCTGCCATGACGTGCCCGGGCAAAAGGTTTAATCTATCAAGGGTTTCTTTGTTGACTGCCGCATAAAAATCGTCTTTTTCATTTGTACCGAAAAGCGCATATACGCGTTCCAAAAACAATTTCATCTGTTCTTCGGTCACCGTTTCGTCCGGCGCAAAAACGCCTTCTGCCACGCCTGCCGCGATGCCTGCGTCAAGAACCGGACGCAGTTCTTTTTTTGCCCAATCGGGAATATCGGAAAAATCACCGCTTGTAAGCGCCACTCTTGCGTTATGCCCCGTAAGCGCCGGAAGTGTTCCAAAGGCACGCGAGAGCATGACAAGCGCCTCGGCACGGCTCACTTTTTCGTTTTCGTGCAGCGACCCATCCTCATAGCCTTGGAGGATGTCGGCATAGGTTACCTTGGGGTTGTAGTCATCCGCTGCCTCGACAAGCATTTTGGCAACTTCCCCGCGCGTTACATACGTTTCTTTCGCAAAAGCAGGCACGGTCAAAGCCGCCGCGGCTAAAAATGCCGCAAATATTCTTTTGATTCTTCTGTTTTTCATGCTGTTTTTTCCTTTCAATTTCTATGTGTGAAAAATACGGTAAAATAGCCGGACATGCGCGTCAAGCATCTTTTCGCATTCCTGTTCTCTCTCCGGTTGGCGGTCGCAAATTCCGATAAGCGTAAGGATCGGCGACGTATACATCAACGCCAACGTTTCCGGATTCTCGTCTTTTATCTCACCAGCCGCAATCAGACTGCGGAAGATACCGGCATGGTAATCGACAAGCCGTTCGACATAGCGTTTGGTATACAACTGCGAGAGCTCCTCAGAACGGAACTGCTCAATGGTCATCATCCGGCGAAAGCGGCTGGTAGATTCGTCATGCAAGGAAAACGAAAAGATCTGACGGACCTTTCGGACAAGATCTTCTTCTGTGATCTGTGAAAACACACGAATATCCTTTTCAGCGTATTTGACATGGATATCCATTTGACCGGTCACGCTTTCATACAGCACATCGGTCTTGCAGACGATTGCATCAAAAATAGCCCGTTTTCCGGGATAGTGATTATACAAGGACGGCGCTTTGATTCCTACCGCTTCGGCGATTTCGCCCATACTGACCGAATCGTATCCGCGTGAAGAAAACAACTCTAACGCCTTGTCAAGGATTTTTTGCTTTGTATCTTCCGATTTCATACGTCCTCCGCTAACTAACGTTTGTTAGCGTTATTATAATACCGATTTTTCTTTTTGTCAAGAGAGTTAAAGAAATTATAAGAAACCAGTCTTTTTCCAGCAAACCAAAACCACCGGCACAACCGGTGGTTTTGATTATTTATGCTTTTCAAGCCCGACTTTGGGACACAGATCGTTTAAAAAGCAGGTTTCGCACTTGGGCGTTCGCGCCATGCAGATTTCTCTTCCGAAATGGACTAACCGATGACAGAAATCTGTTTGTTTTTCCTTGGGAATCAATTTATCAAGCTCTCGCTCCACAATGACCTGATTGACGCTGTCCGTCAATCCCAGCCGTCCCGAAATGCGGATGCAGTGCGTATCCGCCACAATACCGCCTTTTCCGAATACGTCGCCCAAAATGAGATTGGCAATCTTCCGGCCGACCCCGGACAAGCTTAACAAGCCCTCCATGGTATCCGGCACTTGGCCGTCATACTCCGACAGAAGTTCGCCGCACATTTTTTTCAAATCGCGCGCCTTGGTCTTGTAAAGTCCGCAGGGGTAGATAATCTGCTCCAACTCCTCCGGTACGGCGTCTGCCATAGCACGTATATCCGGATATTTTTCAAAAAGCGGCTTGGAAACGATATTGACCCTTGCATCGGTACACTGGGCCGAAAGACGCGACATAACAAGTAATTTCCATGGGTCACGTTCATAGTCGAGCGAGCATATCGCGTCCGGATAATGTTCTTCCAGACGCTCCGTGTAAAGGAGAGCGTTTTTCGTTTTGTTAATACGCAAGATAAGCCTCCTGTGCCTTATAGTAGGCAAGAATGCCGTCTGCAACGGCTATGGCGCTTCGCTCGGTATTTCCGGGCGTGATCGACCATTCATATTCCTCAACATTGGAAATAAAGCACATTTCGCACAGTGTGGACGGGAAACGGTGATTGCGCGCTACGGCCAGTTTCTGATACGCATACGGGCGTTCATAGCGGTTCAATTCCAAAGCAACCGTCGCGGAAACGCTCTTGGCAAGCAGTTTTCCTGCCTCGGTGCAATAGAGCCCTAAGTAACCGCGTATTTTCTGTGCATTGGAACTGGATGCAATGGAATTCTGATGGATCGCCACGGCAAGGTCGGGGTTGGCGTCATTGAGAAACGCCATGCGTTCTTCCAAGGAAACGGTGGTATTATCTGAACGCGTCATCAGCACATTTGCGCCGAGGGCCGTCAGTTTATCGCGCAAATGGAGCGAAATATCGAGATTGAGCATAGCCTCGTTGGTCTTTCCGCAACCGAGCGCGCCGGTATCGTTGCCGCCATGACCAGGGTCTACCACAATGGTCTTTCCGGCAAGTGGTTTGGCGGGATCATCGGAAAGCCGTTGGGGATTATTCATGCGGACGATGATGTTCCCGTTCTCATAAACAACATTGTAACCGTAGGCGTTGAGCTCATTTTTCAAATGAATGGTGTAAACAAGTGTTGTATCGTTCACAGCGGCGGCCGTAATCATGCTGACAAGAGGATTTGCCTCAATGGCCGGCAAAGGAAGAATGGTCGGGTCGCAGTTGTAGAACGTCACATCGATCCTTCCGGCTGACGCGACAGCATTGACCGGCACATTTTCAAGGCAGGCAAAGGTCACATCGGTAAAGTTGTTCTTATTGTTGATAGTATCCGTGCCGTTTACCTTAACGCCGACCGATAAGATCTTGCCGCGGTTTAATTCCACGCCCTCGACAAGTTTTACATTGGAGGCCGCCACATAACCGCCGAACGCCAGCTTGTAGAAGCCGTCGGAAAGGCCTTTTACGTAGTCGCGAAGCCCTTTGGAGGCCGGCGTATAGTCATCGTAGAACGAAGAGTAGGGTGCGGTTTTCAAATGCGAATAATCGTTTATGACTTCGGCGTACACAAGCGCTTTCTGACCCATTTGCTTGACAGCTCCGCCGGTTGCAGAGGCCGATTCGTTTCCGAGCTTTGCGGTAACGATAAGCGTGCCGAGCGTGACTGTGTCGCTTTCACCGGCAAAGGCACTCGGTGTGATTTCACCGGTGTAGATAGCCTTTGTGTACTTGACCGAGGAAGCCGCGCCGGTTTTGGTGGTTAATTCCACCGACATGCCGCCGATGGTTGCCGTGACTTTACTTCCGGCAGGAGCGGCACAGCTGATTTTTAACGTATCGCCGACCGAAAGCCACGTCTCACCGGCAGGTGAAACATCCACGACCTCCATTTTGGAGAAAGACTGAATCGGCGATGAAACGCCGCGCGTGGCTTTATAGTTGATGTTGTGCGTGTAGGATACGCCGTTCTGCACGAGTGTAAAAACATTGATTCCGGCGCCTATGGTTCCGTAATAGGAGAACAGACCGCTTTTTGTACGCGAAATTTTTTCTCCGTTTATCGTAAGCGGATAGCGCGTGTCACTGCCGCCGACAAGCGTAACGGTGGGAGAGGTCGAATTCGAGTTGTTGTACGGCTGATACACCGAAGCCGTTTCTTGCGGCGTTTCGGTATAGACAACCGGTTTTGCATAAAGTGACTTCAATTTATCCTTTAAGCCGCAGGTGTTGTTTTTTATATCCTCATAGCCATAGAATACACTGCCGCGGTAGCAAAGCAGGTTACGGGCGAATTCCACCTGTATGCCAAGCTCGTTTTCCGCATAATCCGGCGCTTTGTAGGCGGCGTGGCCGATATAGTATTCCACGCCCGTTCCGTCGAGAGCGGCATTCCACCAGCGCGCCATGTTGTCAAACGGAGCGGCTTTGGTGGCAAAACTCCAATACAACTGCGGAATCAGATAATCCACATAGCCGCCTTTCGCCCAGGCGAGTGCGTCGCAATAGAGCGACGAATAGGCTTCTAATCCCGAACTGGTACTGCCCTTTTCAGGGGTATCCGAACCGTCGTTTGCCCAGATACCGAACGGCGAAACACCGAATTCAATGTTCGGATTTACGGCTTTTATGGCTTCATACGAAGCTTTGATGAGTGCATTGACGTTTTCGCGCCGCCACTCGGCTTTGTCCATTCCGTTTCCGTACAAGGCATACGCCGCCGCGTCGTCAAACTCTGCGCCGTCCTTGGGATAGGGGTAGAAATAATCGTCAAAATGGATTCCGGCAAGCGACGGATAGTTCTCGGCAAGCTCACGCACCCCGTCCGCAACCAAGGCGCGCACCTCCGGCAAAGCCGGATTGAAATAGGTTTTGCCATCGGCATATTTCACGGTATATTCCGGGTGAAGAACGGCCGGATTTGTGTCACAAAGCTCTGCTTCGTCGGAAGAATACATGGTTACGCGGTAAGGGTTGACCCATGCATGAACGGCAATACCGGCGGCATTTGCCTTTTCGAGCAAATAGGCAAGGCTGTCAAAATCACCGTCGGGCGCTTGCCCCTGCCGGCCGCTTATGTATTTGGAATAGGGGAAGATTTTGGAGGGATAGAGCGCGTCCGCAGTCGGACGCACCTGAAAGAAAATGGCGTTGAGACCGGTCTCCGAAGCGTTTTTTACAATATCGTCCAATTCCGCTTGCAGCTGATTCTTGGAAAGACCCGGTTCGGACGGATAGTTGATGTTGATAGTGGAGGCAATCCATACGCCGCGCATTTCCTGGTTCTGAACGGCGGCTTCGGAATCGGCAGGCACGGAGGTCTGCAAATCGCCCGGATTTTCTGTTTCATCGGCTTTGGGCGAAACCGTTATATTCTTACCAAGCTCCGAAAAGGCGAAAAAGCCGACGGCTGCAAACAATGCGACGGCCAAAAACGAAGACAGAATGGCTTTATGCCGGTTCTGACGGCGTTTTTTTGCTTTTTGCACCGCTTTCCGTAAAGATTCGGTATTAGCCGGGGAAACATCGGGAAAGGATTGTGTGTTCGCGTCAATATAATCGGGATGTTGAATCTTTCTTTGTTCGTTCAATTTTTACGTTCCTCCTTGACAAGTTCCGCATAAAAGTATATGCCGCAAAAAACGGGATTATATGTTATGTAACGCCGCAAATGGCAAGCGTAGGGATATCTGATACAATTATACCGTGTTCGACGTTTTTTTGCAAGATACGACAGTGAATTTTAAGCAAAAAATAAGCAAAAATTTTTATAAGTCCTCCGATCCGCAAAAAAAATGAAAAAGTTGAAAAACAGGGTGAAAAAGTTGTAGAAGAACCGCGCTGCACGGTTTATAATAGAATCAACAACAGGAAAGGAATTTTTCAATGAGTTTTTCAACCTATTCTAACCCGGCGGATTTAAAAATCACGGATATGCGTTTTGTTGATATCGACGGAGCGCCCAAGCGCTGCACGATTTTGAAGATCATGACCAATCAAGGACTTTGCGGCTATGGCGAGGTACGCGACGCATCCAGCAAAACGTATGCGCTTCTGTTAAAAAGCCGGATTTTAGGCGAAAATCCCTGCAATGTCGATAAGATTTTCCGCAAGATCAAGCAATTCGGCGGATCATCGCGCCAGGGCGGCGGCGTATCCGGCATTGAGATCGCCTTGTGGGATTTAGCCGGAAAAGCATATGGGGTGCCGCTTTATCAACTGCTCGGCGGAAAGTTCCGCGATGAGATCCGCGTTTACTGCGATACCGACGTAGACGGCAAACACACCGGCAAAGACATGGGATATGCCTTGAAAAAGCGCATGGACATGGGCTTTACGTTTTTGAAAATGGATCTCGGGATTGGGCTTCTTTTAGACGAGCCCGGCACGCTCAACGCACCGCTCGGATTTATCGAGGATATGAAAAAGTATGCGCCGCACATTCTGAATGTTCAGGGCGGTTCGGTCACGGCAGACATGGTAAAACATCAGAAAAGCTATCAGATCGTCACGACCGCTCATCCCTTTACGGGCATTCATCTGACCGAAAAAGGGTTGGATTTCTTGGAAAACTATGTGCGCGAGGTACGTGAGGTCATCGGATATGAGGTTCCTCTTGCCATTGACCATTTCGGACATATCTGTGTGGAGGACTGTATCCGGTTTGCAAGACGCATGGAAAAGTATAATCTTGCCTGGATTGAAGACATGGTTCCGTGGATGTACACCGACCAATATGTTCGTTTGAAGAATTCGACCTGCATTCCGGTCTGCACCGGCGAGGACATTTATTTAAAAGAGAACTTTGAAACACTGATCAAAGCCGGCGGCGTATCGGTGATCCATCCGGATATTCTCACCTGCGGCGGTGCGTTGGAATTGAAAAAGATTGCCGATATAGCCGATGAGAACGGTGTGGCGGTTGCCGTACATATGGCGGAAAGCCCGGTGGCATGTATGGCGGCTGTGCATACGGCAGCAGCAATGCATAATGTACTGGCGCTGGAATATCACTCGGTGGATGTACCCTGGTGGGCCGATATGGTGACCGGCCTTGACAAGCCTTTCATCAAAGACGGATTTATCCATGTGCCGGAAAAGCCGGGACTTGGTTTCGACGGTCTGAACGAATACTTATTAAAGGAGCACATCAATCCGGATATTCCCGGGTTCTTTGAACCGACCGACGAATGGGACAAGGAATTCGCAAACGACCGCATCTGGTCGTAAGACAAAGAGACGCTCGTTCAATAACCACTTTTCCCGGAAGCAAAAACCGCGGCTTTTCTTTTTTAAAAGCCGCGGGTTTTTATGCTTATCGCAACAGCGTTACCGGTTCATTTCATCCTGTCTGCCGGTAGCCTTGTGGGATTGGATAACCCCTAAGATCTCATCGATACTGCTGGCCGCCATATCTCCGAGCACAGTGTTCTTGACGGCTGACGAAGCGTTTCCGATTTCGAGCGCCTTTTGAATATCGCCCGTCTTGATCAACCCATACAGCACACCCGAAAGATACGCGTCGCCGCTGCCGATACGGTCAATGACTTCAATGTTTTCATAAGGCGCTTCTTCATAGAATCGGCCGTCATAATAGATTTTTGAGCCGAAATTATGCCGCATGGGCGAAATCACCTCACGGCGCGTGGTCGCGACCAAGGAACAGCCGTAATCGACGGTATAGGCTTTCATGATCTCTTCCAGCGTGCCGGTACGTCTCAACATCCGGCGCGAAGTCTCTTCCGATACAAAAAGAAAATCCACATACGGGAAAACGCCTTCGATGACCTTGCGTGCCTCCTCCTCGCTCCAAAGCGCGGCACGGTAATTGACATCAAACGAAATATAAGCGCCTGCCTCATGAAATTTTTTTAGGATTTCCAGCGCTGTTTGTCTTAATGTATCGCTTAGAGCGAGCGTAATACTGCTCATATGAAAAACTTTGGTTTTTCCGTATATATCCTCCGGAATATCGGAAAGTTTCAGGGAGCACACCGAAGAACCGGCACGGTCGTAAATGACCGAAGATTTGCGCGGATATGCGCCGCTTTCATAATAGTAGAGTCCGAGTCTTGCATCGGGGGAATCGTCATAGACCAAATAATCGTCGCTGACGTTTCCGTAACGGATCTTATTGCGGACAAAATGTCCGATTTTATTGTTTGGAATTTTGGTGAGAATAGCGGAACGGGCGCCCAACATGGCAGCGCCCGAAACGACGTTCAATTCACTGCCGCCCACCGTTTTTTCAAATGTTTCGCTTTGGCTGATTTTTTCTTTTCCCTGCGGCGAAAGACGTAACATGACTTCACCGAGCCCAATCAAATCAAAATCAGTATTCTGTTTAAAGTTAAGCATTGGTTTCATCCCTTATTCTGTTCTGTGTTTATTTTACCATAGAAAGCGGAAAATTGCAACAGGTTACGGAAATTATCCGTCAAAGCCTGCCTTTTTAGGCAAACATAAAAGACGCGCGGCGATTTGAACATCAAACCGCCGCGCCACTCTGTAAAATCTCTTTGTTAAGCTTTTATTATTCCTTATCCATGACACTGCACAGACCGACTACATCCTCCACCGGCAGCGAGAACACTGCCGCACGCGCGTCCGTTGCAGGTCCGGCCTTTTCGATAACCGCGCGCATGATAGCGTCTTTATCCGAACGGCGCGTCACAATATAAATCATTTCTTTTTCCGCGGCAATCGATACGCCGAAGAATTTTGCCGTAAACTCGGTGGCCGTTCCCTTGGCATGCACCACCGTTCCGCCGCCTGCCCCTGCTTCGCGTGCGGCGTCCATAACCATATCCGAACAACCTTTTTCGGCAATTACGGTAATTAAAGCATAAGAAAAATCTTTCTGTTCTTTCATCTCATTCACCTCATTCGATTCTTCGGACGGTTCATCCTGACCCTCCGCAAGATACATTAAACTGGCATTTCCGGCAATACTTCCGACCGGCACGGTAATGGCAATGCCCGTACCCGGAAGATTGATGCCCATTTTGCTTACAAGGCCCTGTAAAAGCTTGCGCGCCCGCCGGGAGGACACAAGCGACGTAAGCAAAACTTTTTCATTGCGTTCCAAGCCCAGATAGTCAAGCATGCTTTTGGACGCAGTGCCTAAGCACAGCGTCGAGAACACGGCATTGACGCCGTGTTTCTTGTAATAATCCAGATAGGATTCTTCAAATTCGCGCCCGAGAATATTGATAAGCAGGCTGAATTTTCCCATAGTCATAACGATTTCCTTTCAGATCCAAAGCCGTCATACGGCTGTTTTAAAATGAAAAGTCTATTCAATGATGTCGCTGTCGCTAAGTTCTTTCTTAATGAGCGCCGCACGCTGCTTTTCGTTGGCACGTTCCTTGAACTTAAAGCAAAGACCCAAAATCTGTATCGTAACAAGCGGCGTCATGGCAACCATCGCGACTACGCCGAACGCAAACGTTACGACGTCTCTGCCGCAGCTGACGCTCGCGCCCATGGCAAGCGGCAAAAGGAAAGTTGCCGTCATCGGACCGGAAGCAACGCCACCCGAGTCAAAGGCGATGGCCGTGAAAATCGGCGGCACAAAAAACGAGAGCACGATTGCTATCAAATAGCCCGGAATGAGTAAATACATGATCGGAATTCCGGCGACAATTCTTAACATCGACAAACCGACCGAAACCGCAACACCAATCGAAAGGCTGGTAGTCAGCGCTTTTTTCGGAATTGTACCGGAGGTCATTTCATACACCTGCTTGTTGAGAACATGCACAGCCGGTTCTGCCGTAACGATAAAATAACCGATAAGCATACCGATCGGCACCAAAATCCAGTTGTATTCTAACGCACCCAGCTGACGGCCAATATAGTTACCGACCGGCATAAACCCGACGTTGACGCCGGTTAAAAACAGCACAAGTCCGGCGTATGTATAGAAAAAGCCGACGCCGATACGGATAAGATTGTCTTTTTTCAAGTGAAGCACAGCAAGCTGGAACACCAAAAAGAACAGCATGATCGGAAGTAATGCCACGGTCACCTCGGAAAGGTAATCCGGTATTGCTTCGGAAAACAGACGCCAAAGATCGCGCGAATCGGCAATCTGAGGGATTTCCACCGGCGTATAACTGCTCTCTCCCGGATTGAACAGCATCCCGAGAATGAGAACGGCAATAATCGGGCCGACCGAACACAGTGCAACAAGACCGAAACTATCATTTTCCGCATTTTTATCGGCACGGATACTGGATACACCCACGCCAAGCGCCATGATAAACGGAACGGTCATCGGACCGGTCGTAACACCGCCGGAATCAAATGCAACCGACAAAAATTCTTTCGGCACAAAGAAAGCAAGGCCAAAGACAATCGCATAAAAGACAATGAGCATATACGACAGCCGCAGACCGAATACGATACGTAACATCGCAATCACCAAGAACACCCCGACGCCTGCCGCCACCGAGAACACAATGACCTGATTCGGAATATTCGGCACTTGCTCGGCAAGCACCTGCAAATCCGGTTCGGAAATGGTGACAAGCGCGCCGACAAGCAAGCTGACAAGAACGATCAGCCAGAGTTTACGCGATTTTGTGACAGCCGAACCGATATGTTCACCGACCGGCGTCATGGAAAGGTCCGTACCGAGCGTAAAAAGTCCCATGCCCAAAACCAACATGACCGCGCCCACCACAAAGGCCATCAAGAGATCCGTAGGAACGGATATCACGGAAAAGCACAGAATGAAAACGATTGCGGTGATCGGCAGTACCGAACCAAGGGATTCTTTTAATTTGTTTAAGAGAATGGTTCGTGTGCGAAAGATCAAGCGCATGACCTCCTTCTTAAAAAAGTATCATATTTATTATATAATATATTTTTGCTTTTGGCAAGAATATCCGGAAAAATATTTTCTGCTTTTAAAAAAAAACTCAAAAAAACGCTCCGCAAGTCAAAAACCTGCGGAGCATTTCCCCTTTTGTCAGCAAAATCAGAATTTTGCAATTTTTTCAAGAATACCTTCAACATCCTTCGGCGAAGCCTTACGCGGATTGGTCGCGGTGCAGGCATCGTTTAAGGCGCTTTCGATGATAAAACCTTTGACTTTCTCGTACTGCGACTTGGTAACGCCTGCGTCGCCGAGCGTAGTCGGGATTTTTAAGATGCGCTGAAATTCCTTGATACGCTGAATCATGTTGCGCACTCCGATATCCGGGCTGTTCGCCGGGTATCCGAGACGACGTGCTAACATTTCTAACTTATCCGCTGTCTTACAGTCGTTTTTAACGCAGAATTTGATATCCAATTCCGCATTGAAATACAGCACATGCGGCAAAATCATAGCGTTGGCTCTGCCGTGCGGAATGTGGAACTGTGCGCCGAGCGCATGGGCGATACCATGGTTGATGCCAAGGCTGACTTCGTTGAAGGCAATACCAGCCAAACAAGACGCCGTGTGCATCTTGGCACGCGCCTCCAAGTCCGCGCCGTTCTTATAAACGGCAACCAAATTATCCGCAACGAGTTCTACGGCTTTTTCCGCAAGCGCGTCGGAAAAATCATTGGCTTCGGTGGAAATATAGGCTTCCAAGGCATGCGTCAACACGTCAAAACCGGTGTCAGCCGTAATAGCCGGGGGCACACTTTTTACAAGCTCTGCATCAAGGACAGCAATTTCAGGGAGCATGCTTTCGTCCACAAGCGGAATCTTCTTTCCGGCCGCAGTATCGGTAATGACCGAAAACTGTGTAACCTCCGAGCCGGTACCGCTGGTTGTGGGAATCGCGATCAGCTTGATGTTCTTTCCGTAATGCTCACGGACGATCATTAACGTGGATTTTGCCGCGTCGATCGAACTTCCACCGCCAAGAGCAAAAACCGTGTCGGCATTCACGTCCATCACGAATTTCACGGCTTTGGAAATTAATTCGACCGGCGGGTCGGGTTTCACGTCGGAAAACACGGAAATCTTTTTGCAGGCTGTCATATAATTCTTCACGGCGTCAGCCGTTCCGGAAGTAACCATAAACGCGTCGGTAAAAAGCACGGCGCTGTCACTTGCGATATTTTTTAAAACGCCCAAGGCATCGTTTCCAAAAATAATATCCGTTTTCAGTTTGAATCGTTTCATAGGTTATCCTTTCATACTAAGGGGCAGGCGCTCATTCTGCAAACTGACACAATTTTAACGAGCGTCGGGAAAATGTGGCTTTCGCCATGACAAAGCAAAGCGAAAGCGATATAGTTAATAATACAGTTCGACGTTGTTGCCGGCAAGGTATGTTTTCCATTCTTCGGAAGGTTCGGTATCCGTGACGACCGCATGGATATCCGAAATTTCCGCAAAACGGACAAACGAGGTCTTATCAAATTTTGTGTTATCGACGGCCAAATAGATTTTCTTTGCCGAGCGGATAAAGGCTTTCTTGATCTGCGCATTATAATCGCGCGTATCGGTAACGCCTTTTTGCATATCGAAACCTTTGCAGGACAAAACGGCAAGATCAACGTTATATTCGTCGATCACACTCTCCGCCTGACGACCGGCAAACGACAATCCGTTGCGGACAAACTCGCCGCCGGTGGAGATAACGCGCCAATCGCTTTTCTGGGGGATTTCAAGTAAAATTTCGATTGAATTGGTAATTAACGTAATATTGCTTTTTTCGGCAATGCTTTTCACCGTGAAAAGCGCAGTTGTGCTGGAATCAAGCAAGATATAATCGCCGTCTTTGATAAGACCGCCGATAATGTCGGCAATGTACTTTTTGCCTTCGACATTAGTCTGCTTTCTCACGGTAAACGGGAGATCCACGTTTAAACTGTCGTTTTTGACTGCGCCGCCATAAGTTTTTTTGGCAAGGCCGTCTTTTTCGAGTTTATCAAGATCGCGTCTTATTGTTTCTTCCGTCACGTTATAGAATTCGGCCAAATCACCTACGATGACTTTGCCTTCAAGCGTCAGCTTGGTAAGGATCTCGTTTCTTCTTTCAATAGGAAGCATGATTCCTCCGCTACACAAACGTTTTATTTTTTAGAGAATGCTGTCCCAAAGACGTTTATCGGGATTGGGGATGACCGAAGTGTCAAGAAGCATTCCCTCATCGCCTACTACCACTTTTGCACGTTCAATTGCCGCCGTGACCGACGCAACCGTACCGGTAATGAGCATATAGCTCTTGCCGCACATACCTCTTGCAATACGAAGTTCGATCAATTTCACTTCGGACGCCTTGGCAGCCGTATCAGCGGCTACGATAATCGAGGGTGCTGAGAAAGTTTCGAGAACGCCGAGCGACTTTGCATCGCCGATCTCGCCGCCTCCGTAAATCGCTGAGAAAATGTCCTCATGCGGATTACCGAGAACAAAAGAATCCGAAAGCTGTTCGGGGAATTTGACCTTGACAGCGTCGATAGAAGCTTTGACAGCACTGAGTTCGCCGGTCACAAGCACGATATACTTGCCCGGGCAGACGGTAGACGCTTGAATGACTTCAATCTCCGCCGTCTTAATCATGGTATCCGCGGCGGTCATACCGGCGGAAACCGTTTTATATTCAACCATTCCGATGGCTTTGCTCATTTTTCTGTTCCTCCCGTTACTTTGCTTCGATCACAACAAACTTATCCGTCACTTCGGTGACAACGCCGTCAATGGAAGCGTGTACCGGCAGGCTAAGCGCGTTTTCGGTCGGTGTTCCGACAGTATCTCCCGTTTTCACCGTATCCCCGGTTTTGACACAGGCAACAGCCGGTGCGCCGATACTCTGGGAGAGCTTAATTTTGACTTTTCCGGTTTCAACGAGCTTTTCATCAAGCGGCGCGGGCAAATCATATTTGGTAAGCCCTAAGCGTGCCGTCAAGCGGTCAACCGGAACAAGGCGAAATTTACGGGTAGGAGAAACTTCTTTCATCTCAACATTGTCGGGAATCTTAATGCCGTTTTTACGAAGCATACCTTTGGTTGCCACAATCATACTGCGCGGATTCAATCCCTGACCGCAGGAATACATTTCGCAAAGACCGCAAGCTGAGCAGAACATGGTGTTCAGATACGGTTTGGTATCCTTGACTACACCGCTGGTAGCGACCTGCATAAAACGCTGCGGTTCGATCGGATGACCGAGCAGATGACGCGAGCATAAATCCGTACACATGCGGCAATTGCAACAGACAGACATAGCGCGCTTCATGCTGATGGTGAGCGGCGTAAGGCGTTTCTCGACGATATACTGATGTTTCGGCATGACCAAGATTGCATTGGAAGTTTTGGTCACAACATCGCTTCTTTGGGTGATGTTGCCGGTCATGGGACCACCGGCGATAAGCACCGGATCTTCGACAGTCGCGCCGCCTGCAAGATCGATCAGTTCGCCATATGTAATGCCGAGCGGCGCTTTAAAAGTAGCCGGATGCGCCACTTCACCGCAAATCGTGATGTATTTGTAGGTAACGGGTGCATTTTCTTTCAGAGCGCGCGCCACATTGAACGCGGTTTCCACGTTGAAAACAGTAACGCCGACGCTGATCGGAATTTTTCCGGGCGGAACGACACGACCCGTCGTTTCATAAATGGTAACAACCTCGTCGCCCGACGGATAGATCTCCGGAAGAAGTCCGATTTCGGTATTCGGATAAGCCGGAAGAAGTTTATTGACCGCCGCAACGGCTTCTTTATAATGCGGTTTTACGGCGATGATGACGCGCGTTGCTTCCACTGCTTCGGCAATGGTTTTGAGTGCGTCCAGAATCGCTTCGGCGTGAAATTCGAGAACCTGTCTGTGCAGTTTTAAAAGCGGTTCGCATTCCGCACAGTTAAGGATAATGGTATCCGCCGCCTTGTTGAGCTTGGCGTAGGAGGGAAATCCCGCGCCGCCCGCGCCTGCAACGCCGGCATTTTTCATAACAAGTGACAGGGCGTTAAAATCCATGAAGTATCATTCCTTTTTCGAGACTTGCGATAAGAAGTTTGCGCGATACGCGCTATCATAAAGAGGACGAAGTCCTGCAAATATTCAAAGTTAAATTGTTTGACTGTTTGTTGTCAGCCGACAGCAAACTTTCTATTTTTCAAGCTCCTCGGGACAGTCGATAATACCGACAATAGCCGCGTCAACCGGAGCGTTTGAAAGATCACAACCGACGCGCGCCGCGCTGCCGGTAGCGACAAGAACCGTTTCGCCGATGCCTGCACCGACGTTATCGATCGCGATAAAACGGGAAGAACCCATATTGCCTTTCAAGCTTTCATGCGGCTCGACAATCAAGAGTTTCTGTCCGATGAGATTTTCGTTTTTGCGTGTGGAAACAACATGTCCCACCACTTTGCCAATAATCATGCTTTTTCCATGCCTTTCTTCGTGCAGTCAAAAGAACCGCACCGATACCCACACGCGTTCTGTGAGATTTGGAGTTTTGCTTTACATGGGAGTTAAGCCGCACGACGCATGTTTTGCCCTTGCGGCATTAGAATGTCCGTATCCGGAATATTCAAAATCTTTTTGTTTGCTGCTCGCCTTGCCGCGGCAAAAGCCGCGGCAAGGAAAAGGAGTTTCCCCGGAAAAACGGGATTATTTGAGGACGGGAAGAATCTTTTCCACGTCGTCGTGCGGTCTCGGGATAACGTGCGTTGCGATGATTTCGCCAAGACGCTGAGCAGCCGCGGTGCCGCTTTCAACGGCGCTCTTGACAGCTCCGACATCGCCTCTGACCATGACGGATACAAGGCCGCTGCCGATTTTTTCGGTGCCGACGAGTTCGACATTTGCGGCTTTGAGCATTGCATCGGCTGCTTCAATAGCAGCGACCAAGCCTCTTGTTTCGATCATACCTAATGCCTGCTGGTTCATAATCTTTTTCTCCTTAAACTGCTTTGTTTCGGTCTTTTTCGTTGCAGTATCTGCGGCAGACGTCTTGACCTCGACCGCAGGGTTTGCGATCACCGTCGATGCGGTTTTTTTCGCATTTTTTCTCTCTGCCATAGTATGTTCCTCAAATTCCGACCATTCCGAATATTTGCTTAAAGCTTCGGAAGAATCTTTTCAACGTCGGTGTGAGGTCTCGGAATAACGTGCGTTGCAATGATTTCGCCAAGCTTGGAGGCTGCTGCCGTACCGCTTTCAACGGCTGCCTTTACGGCTCCGACATCGCCTCTGACCATGACGGATACAAGACCGCTACCGATCTTTTCTGTACCGATAAGGGTTACTTCTGCTGCTTTTACCATAGCATCTGCTGCTTCAATTGCTGCGGTAAGACCTCTGGTTTCGATCATACCTAATGCTTCCATAGACATTGTTTTGTCCTCCTTAAAAAGGTTATATAATTATTTTTTTATTTGTTGACAATTGCAATTTTGAGACCCGTCATTTTCAGATTGGTTTCAAGAGCTTCGTTGATCTGTTCAAGCGGGAATTTATGGGTAATCAGCTTTTCAAGCGGAATACCGATAGCTTTCGCACGCTTCAAGAAATCAAAAGTGGTGGCATAGTCACGCAGTGTATACACCCAAGAGCCGACCGTGGTGATTTCCTTGGAGCAGATGTCGAAGTGCGGATTGATGGTGGCGTCGCCGCCGTTGATAAAGAAGCCCAGCTCACAAAGTCCGCCGCCGTTGCGGATGAACTTATAGATGTTGGAATGTGCCACAGGCGAACCGGTGCACTGGAACGCAAAATCGGCAAGATGTCCGCCGAATGCATCCTTGACGGCATCGGCAAGAGCCTCGATGCCCTTGTAATTCTTGAAGTTTACGGAATGGTCTGCGCCCATTTCCTTAGCCACGGCCAATCTCTTTTCTTCGCCGTCCACAGCAACGATGTTTTCGATACCCATGGTACGAAGCACTGCAATGCAGATAAGGCCGATCGGTCCGCATCCCTGAACCACTACGCGCGAATTGAAACGCAGAATGCCGGTGGTCTTGGCACGCTCGACTGCGTGAATCAGCACGGCGCACGGTTCAATCAAGATTCGCGAATCAAGATCGAGGTCGCTCACGTTGAAGATGGTTGAGCCGCCCTTGACGATGAGATAATCTGCGAACCAGCCTTGGAAGTGGTTGTCTTCTTTATCGGGCAGAAGTCCGTAAACATCTGCGCCGCCCACGTTCTGCTTGTTGAGGTCGAACATGGTGATATCGGGATTGTCCTTGAAGATCATGCAGGTAACGACCTTATCGCCGATGGCGAGGTCTTTTCCGGCGCTGTCTTTCTTGACGTTTTTACCCATCTTGACGATCTCGCCGGTGCCCTCATGTCCGAGAACGACCGGGATCAGGCCGAAAGGATCGCGCTTGAATTCATGCGCGTCGGTACCGCATACGCCGCAGCCTTCGACTTTGACAAGAACATCGTCGTCGCCGATCTCCGGCAACGGATATTCCTTGATGTCAAAATGTTCGGTTTTGGTGAGCATGGCAACGCGGGCTGTTTTCGGAATGCTTCCCGAAGAAACGGAACCCGTTTGTGCCGGTGCGGAAACCGGAGCTTCTTTCATGCCTGCAATGACCTGTTTGACGATGGCTTCTATATCATTCGTATTCATTGCCATTGTATTTTCTCCGTTTCATATGTTGTTTGCTGTATTCTGCCGTTCAAGCGTCAGCGTATTTTCGTTTCAAAATACGTTTTTCCATATTCGCCGAGCGCGGTATCCTCTTCGGCTGTTCCTCCGCTGACGCCAAGTCCGCCGAAAATTCTTCCTTCACCCATAAGCGGCTCGCCGCCGCCGAAGATGACGATTTTTCCGCCGTTCGTGAACTGAATTCCGTAAAGCGACCCTCCCGGCGAAGCAAGCTTTGCTAACTCCTTGGTCGGCATTTTAAGCGCTGTTACGGTATACGCTTTGTTCACGGCAATATCGTAGCTTGCGTGGAAAGCGTCGTCCATACATTCGACAAGAACGGTGTTGCCGCCCTCATCGGCAATGGCAACGACCGCCTTGACGCCCATTTCCGCCGCTTTTTTTTCAACGGCGGCAGCAAGCTCTTTGGCCGCCGCAAGCGTCATACGCGAAAGCGGCGCATGCTTTTTCGGCACGCTTGCCGCAGTCTCCGAGAGAACTCTCTCGACCACGCTGTCCACTAATTTGTTGATATCGTGTCCCATAACGGACTTAGCTCAAAGATGCGAGAACTTTCTTGGTAATTTCAGCGATGAGAGCCGCATCGTTGGCAGCGGTCGAAGAAACCGTACCGCAGGAGCAATTGCCGCCGCAGGAATGACAGCTGGGTTTGCCGGCCTTGGCGTTCGGGCAGAGGTCAGCCGGATGCTTACCCTTCATACCGAACTTACGGCGGATTTCATAAAGTCTCTGAACCTGTTCTTCGGAGAGAGGCTTCGGGCCGCCGAGCATCTTTGCCTGATAAAGAAGCTGAGCATAGAATTCAACGGATTCCATCTTGTGATAAGCGTTGAGAAGCGAATCCGAGAAAGCAAGTGCGCCGTGGTTTTCAAGAAGAACGGCATCATAATAAGGAAGATACTTGGAAACAGCGTCCGGAATTTCTTCGGTGGACGGTGTGCCGTATTCGGCAATCGGCACACAGCCGAGTGCAATAACAGCTTCCGGCATGATCGGCTCGGTAAGCGGAATGCCGGCAATTGCAAAGCTTGTAGCATAAACCGGATGTGCGTGAACAACGCTGTTTACGTCCGGTCTTTCCTTGTAGACGCGCATATGCATCTTGATTTCAGAAGAGGGCTTGAAGCCTTCGTATGCTTGAAGCACATTGCCTTTCGCGTCAACCTTGCATATGTATTCCGGGGTCATGAAGCCCTTGCTGACGCCGGTCGGCGTGCAGAGGAATTCGTTGTCGTTCAGCTTGACGGAGATATTGCCGTCATTGGATGCGACCATGCCTCTGTTGTAGATTCTTTTGCCGATCTCACAGATTTGTTTTTTGATTTCGTACTCTGTTGCCATTTCGGTTACTCCTTTGGTTTGAAGATTTGTTTTTTGGGTTAATCCAATAATTCTTTCACCTTACAACGGTATTATAGCATTATACTAACTCATTGTCAAGGGTTTTTATAAAAAAAGTGTGGTTTTTTGCAAAAATCGTGTTGTTTTGTGTTGCTTTCAACGATTTATCCAAATGCTTTTGTCGAAAAGAGCCGTTTTCAGTCAGTTTGACAAAAATTTGTCACGCCTTGGCAGATTTCTTTGTTCCGGAGGCGTTTCGAGGAGCATTTTTCTCCTCTTTCAGGTAATCCAGAATTGCTTCGATTCCCTGATGGTCATAACTGCTGGTAAAAAAGACTTTTTCGCAGCCGGCCAGCCGCAGCCATCGCTCCGCTTGTGCGGCGTCAGCAAACGGGTGGTCGCATTTAGTCACAATGCCGATAACCGGCCGTGTGGCCATTCCGACGATACACGGCGGAAACAGGCTGTACGGTTCGGTTGCCGAAAGGACAAGCCCGATGACATCCGCTTCATAGGAATACACGGCCAAGGCACCGCCGAGATGTTTGTCTTCGGCATATTCGCCGGGCGTATCAATGATGAAATCGCCGTAGCCGACATACTGTGTTTTATGATAGTGGAGAGTTTCGCCGCGTAGCGCCTGAATCAGGGTACTTTTTCCAGACTCGCTGCGGCCGATTAAAATCAGTTTCTTCATATTCAGGTTTTGGTAATCGGGCAGACCTTAAAGCCAAGCGCCCGTTCGGCATATTCAGTAACAGCCGCAAGGCTCGCTTCGACTTCATCCACTTTACCGGTTACGATAAGCGTTCCGCTGAATCGGTCAACAAAACCAAGTTCGGCGGCCGATTTCTTGATAGCAAGGTCTGCGGCGATAATTGCATATTCCGCAGGTGTCATAGTCACAATGCCGATGGCGCTCCTTGCATAATCAACCGACGGGTCAAGTCCGAGTTTCCGGTAAAGGATCGCGTCGGGCGCAGCAATGATATGCGCAAGGGTTATCTGTTTGCCGGGGACAAGCTCTTGAATAATGCGCTGTTTGGCGGCCATGTCTCTTTCTTCATTATTATAATTATAATTCACGTTTAGCCTCCGATCATAACTTCCAAGCCCGTACTTTCAGCAACGCCTTTCAAAATCGCCATTTTACGCGCATCCGGCGGCAGAACGTCGCCCATGCCGTAGGCTCTTCCGAGTCCGACGTACTTATCGTAACCGAGTCTGTGATACGGGAGCAGATGGATCTGCTTTACAGTACCCAGCGACGCGGCAAAGCGCGCGATGGATAAGATCTCCTCCGGCATATCATTGAAAGTCGGGATGACCGGCACACGGACAACCAGATGTTTCGCGTCACGCGCCAGTTTCTTGGCATTTTCAAGAATCAGTCCGTTATCCCGACCGGTGAAAGCCTTGTGCTTTTCGGAATTTGTATGCTTGATATCCATGAGATACCAGTCAAGGTACGGCAAAAGCGTCTGCACGGTTTCATACGGTGCGCAGGCAGTCGATTCGACCGCCGTGGAAAGACCATATTCTTCTTTGGCCGCGCGAAGAAGTGCGGCCGAAAATTTCGGCTGTACCAGACATTCGCCGCCGGAAAGTGTGAGCCCGCCGCCGCTCCGACGATAATACGGCATATCCTGCGCCACTTTTTCCATGACTTCGCGCACGGTCGTATCGTAACCGATGGTCTTGACCTTGCCGTTCTGGTTCATGGTTTCTATTTTTGTGCTTTGACTTTCGGGATTACAGCACCACCGACACCGGAGTACACAGCCTTTCAAAAAGACAATGGTGCGGATTCCGGGGCCGTCGTGCGTGGAGAATTTCTGAATATCAAAAATCCGTCCGGTCTGTTCCATATAATTTTCCTGCATGTCACATTTCCTTACGGTTGATTATGCATTTTTCGCCCCGTTAAAACGAGGTCTGCTCGGTGCGGTTGATAATATCGTCCTGCAAGGACTTGGAGAGCGTAGTGAAAAGCGCGCTGTAACCGGCGACGCGAACCACAAGGCTCTTGTACTTTTCCGGATGGGCTTGGGCATCACGCAATGTTTCGCGGCTGACCACGTTGAACTGCATATGCATGCCCTTTTGATCAAAATAGCCGCGGATAAGCGCCACAAAGCTTTCCAATCCGCTCTTTCCGGCAAGTGCCGACGGGTGGAATTTCATGTTGAACAACGTTCCGTTGGAGGCAATGCCGTGATCAAGCTTGGCAACCGAGTTTGCGGAAGCCGTCGGGCCATGGGTATCCATGCCGGCAGACGGAGAAACACCGTCCGCAACCGGGGTATGGGCATACCGTCCGTCAGGAGTTGCGCCGGTCTGTGCACCAAGCGGTACATTGGCGGAAACCGGATAAAGACCTGCCTGGAAAATTCCGCCGCGCGGATTTTTGTAGGTTTCCAACGGTTTGGTATAGGTATATGCCGCTTCTCTTGCCAATTCATCCACTTCGGGAACGTCATTGCCGAATTTATCGACCGACAGAATCATTTCGCGGATCTCTTTATAGCGTGCGCTGTCCGCTGTATGGAGGGTGCGGCGCACGGATTCATAGATCTGTCCCACTTCGGTTTCGGTGACGGTCTGCCCCTTGGCGGCCAGCGCGGCAGCGACCTGTTCGGTCACGGCCTTTACGGCGTCAGCCGACGAATCCTTGCCGAAGTTATGGACGAGCGCCTCTTTCAACTCCGAAAGGGAAAATTTCTTCTGATCGTAGACTAATGTTTTTATCGCGTACAGCGAATCGGCAATATTGGCAATACCAAAGCCCTGCGGACCGGTGAAGTTGTAGATTGCCCCGCCCTGCTCCGGCGTTTTGCCGCGTCCGATACAATCCTCTACCATAGAGGAAAGATACGGCAGCGGGCAACGCTCGGCATGCGCCATATCGATGGCGTTGTCGGCATTGACAAGCAGGGCGATCATATATTTCATCTGCTTTTTATATGCGTCAAAGAACTTTTCAAACGTATCAAACTCACCGATATCGCCGGTAGAAAGTCCTACCTTTTCGCCCTCATCCATACCGTTTGAAAAAACAAGTTCCAGCGGACGGCACATATTGAAGAACGCCGCGTCGTGCCAACCCCATGTTTTTCCGGCTTTCTGCGGCTCTACACAGCCGATGATGTTGTATTCGCGCGCATCTTCAAGCGTTACGCCGCGCGACATGAGCGCCGGAATAATGACTTCGTCATTATAATAAGCCGGAAGTCCCACGCCGGTGCGCGTAACTTCGGCGGCACGCAGAAGAAAATCATGCGGCGATTTGTTCCAGACGCGGATCGAGAACGACGGCTGCGGCAAAAGAACGTGCAGGGTTGCGTTGATACACATAAACGAAAGATCGTTGGTCGCGTCCTCGCCGTCTGCCGTCTGACCGCCGGCGATGAGGTTCTGGAACAGGCTGTAACCGGCAAAGCCTTCGGCGCTTGCGGCGTCGCGAACCTTGTTGAGGTCGTTGAGCTTGACCCAGATGCAGTCCATAAGTTCTTGCGCAAATTCACGCGTAATAGCGCCTTTGTCCAAGTCTGCCTTGAAATAAGGATACATATATTGGTCAAACCGGCCGGGCGAAATGGAATGGCCGCTCGATTCGGTCTGCAATAACATCTGCACAAACCAAAAACTCTGGCAGGCTTCATAGAAGTTTGCTGCGCCGTTTTCCGGAACATTGTCGCAATTGTGCGCGATCTGTTCCAGTTCCGCCTTGCGCACGGCGCTCGTTTCCCTGGCCGCCATTTCCCGTGCAAGCGACGCATAGCGGTGCGCATAGGTGATTGCCGCTTCGCAACTCATTTCGACCGCTTTAAAGAATGCATGCCGCGACGCATAGTCCGCGTCACCCGGATCAAGTTTCGCCAAAGAGGCGCGTACTTCTCCTAAAATGCCCTTGTAACCGATGGCGAGCACTTTATCGTATTGGACCGTTACATGTCCGACCCCGTTATAAAAATAGTTGCCGGGGGTAAACATATTGTGCGCCATGGCAAGCGATGCCTCGGGCGCGAGATAAGAGGTGGCAAGTTCGCTTGTGGTCTTGCCTTTCCAATATTTATAGACTTCATGCAGCGTCTTTTTTGTTTCCTCGGATATGTAGAACGGGTCGGCCTTACGCGTCGCCACCGTATCGAATTCGGCCTCTAACCACTCAAACGAGAATTCCGGGAACACCTGACAGCTGCGCGGCATTTTTGTATTACTGCCGACAACCAGTTCGTTGTCGCGTATGGTAATCGGCAAAAACTCACAGATATTCTTGAACGCCTTGGCGCGGCGCATGATAATCGGCTCGCCCTCGGTCTTTTGATAGGATTCCGTGAGAAGTACGGCGCGATCCGCCTCAATTTCGGGCGGCGTGACAAAAAGTGCTTCCTTTAATTTGTCAATACGCGCAGTCTTTTCAATATAATCGCTGTAATAACGGTTCAACATCTTCACCTCGCAAAGATTTCAGACAGTCTGACGTGACATATCCCAAGGCAAATTTCTCCACCTTTTCATTCTGCATACAGTATAACGCATTTATTTGGGATTGTCAAGTGTTTTTCTGAAAAACATGTCGCTTTCATGTTGTTTTGTGCAAATTTTGTGTTGTTTTGTGAATTTTTCGAAATTACTCAAACAAGCCGATAAGGCAATCCAAAAAAGCATCCTCACCAACTGTGTTCAACTTGAAAAAGACCGCCTGACTGCCGCCGGAAGTAATGCCGGTCAGGAACAAATCCCCGTCCGTGCCAACCAACGTCACATTCAGCGAAACACGGTTACCGCCGAACGTACTGTAACGCTCGTAAACGCGCACGGCACAGCGCACGCCGTTCCCCTCCCAGTCACTGCCGTCCTCATAGCTGGCCGACAGACTGCTGTCCAAGATTCCGTTGTGTATTTTGTCAAGCGTTTCCGAAAAAGTGCCGGTAAGGCCTCTGGTGTAAATCGCCATGTTTTTCCTCTCTTTTTCTTTTTATGCTTTTACGCTTTCTTAACAGTCACGATAACATGTCCGCTGTTATCGCCTGAAAGCGTGTACATGTCCGCCGACACCGGAACAGGAACCTGCGTGCCGTCCGCATTCACGGCGACGCTGTATATTTCATAAAGCGAACCGGTCGCTTCGTCGCTTACCGAAAGATGTGCGCTTTCAAACGGATATAACGCAAGCGTGTCGATATATTCTTCGAGCGAAAGGTTGTTTTTGTACATATACTCCGCATGCGGCACGCCGACATAGCGGAAATGCCACGATTCGGGGCTGATACCGGTAATGCTTTCCTTGCCCTCGGCATAACGCAGAACGAAACCATATTTATGCGCGTTTTCGTAGATCCACGCATAATCGCCCTCGCCGACAAACGTCGATATGACGCCGTCTATGTACAAATCCATATCCATAGCATAACCGGTATGATGTTCCGACGCACCGGGCGTTTGCGCAATAGTCTGCTCTGCGCCGAGAGCGGCGATCTTCTCATTCAGTATTTCTTGCTGTTCTTCATACGAGCGGAGACCTTCCAGAATAATCAACGTTTTCTTGCCGCCCTGATACGCCGAAAAATCATCCAGCATTCTGTTGAGCGCCGCCACAGCCTCCGTATTCATCGAAACATTGATATCACGCACCGAATAGCTTTTGGTTTTATTGTAATAAACGCTGACGTTTTCCGTTACCGGAACCACACTCGGCACATTATCAAACACAAAAGCATGCGTGCTGTTGACTAAAATCAGGGTGCCGGAATGCGTATCAGACGTATTTGCCGTTATGTACTGATATCCCTCCGGCAAAACGTTTTTGGGTTCTTCTTCCTTTTCGCCGTTTTCATCGGTCCCGGCGTTATCCGTTATATTGTCCGTAATCGGATAGTTCGGCTCGGGAATATCGCTTGTAAAGATCTGTGAATACACATAGACATTGGCAAAAACCAAGCAGGTAATAAGGACATAGACAAAGGTAGAAACCGGACTTTTATTCATAATATTTCAGTATGTTCCTTTCAGTTTTCTAGTATCTATTATACCGCATCCGGCGGCAAAAGATATGAACATTTCTTTAACCTTTGCAAAAAATGTTGTATTCTGTCGGTTTATGCAAGAGAATAAACAATCTTCTCACACAACATTTTCAAAACAAACAATTACATCCCGGCTGTTTCGTGCTACACTGTACAAAATCAACAAAAGAAGGTGTTTTTATGCCCGAAAGCAATGCTTATTCTTTTCCGCGAACAACCGTCGGCGGTCTGTCGGTATCCCGTTTCATCATCGGTACAAACTGGATGGCCGGATGGAGTCATACCGGAAAAGCGGCAGACTGCATGATAAAAAATCATCATCACAGCGTCGAAACGCTCTGCCCCATGCTGGAAACCTTTTTGAACGCCGGTATTGATACCATGATGTGCAGTTTTCAGGTGACACCGGTCATTGTCAAGGCGATTCGCATGACCGAGCAGAAATTAGGCAGAAAAATCATTCTCATCGACACGCCCGGCATCGACGTAACCGACAGCGCCGAAGGGCGGAAAAATGCAGAAAATACCATTCGTGCCTCCAAAGAACTGGGCGCGGACTTCTGTCTGATCCATCACAGCAGTGCAGAACAGTTGGTCAACAAGGAAAAACGCGAGATCCGCCGGATCGGCGACTATACCGCCATGATCCGCGAACAAGGCATGATTCCCGGACTTTCCGCGCACATGCCGGAACTCATCGTTTACAGCGACGAAAATGGCTACGATGTGGAGACGTATATACAGATCTACAACTGTATGGGATTTCTCATGCAGGTAGAAATCGAAACGGTCAACCGCATCATCCGGAACGCCAAAAAGCCGGTCATGACCATCAAGCCCATGGCCGCCGGACGCACAACGCCGTTTGTCGGTCTTAACTTCTCCTGGGCCACCATTCGCGACTGCGATATGGTCACGGTCGGCTGTTTCAACGAAATGGAAGCGGCCGAAGATATTGAAATCTCCCGCGCCGCCCTTGAAAAGCGCGGTGCGAACTTAGAAGCGCGGAGCAGCCCCGTTCAGGCACAGGCAGCGTTTGGAAAATAGTACAAAATAACCGGGCTATGTTTTTTTGCATAGCCCCAGTTATTTTTGCGACAAACCTCCAATTGTTACAAAACTGTAAAAAGCAGAAAAATATAAAAAAGTCATTGACAAGTTATCGTTTCTGTGATATAATCCCCATGTTGACCTAAGAAAACAGGTAACGCAAGTTCTAACGAAACTTTCCGGTTTCGCCTGTCGAGGAAGATGTCAGAAAGATATATGGCACACACGTTTTTCGCAGTGCTCATATGAATATCTCTCATTGTCCTTATTCTTGGTCGAATATGGGCATTTTTTATTTGGGAGGTGAAACATATGCCTAGCGCAAAAATTCTCGAACAAAAGCAGAAAATGGTCGCAGACCTCGCTGAAAAGATGAAAAACGCCAAGAGCGGCGTCATCGTCGATTACTGCGGGATCACCGTTGAAAAGGACACTGCGCTTCGTGCAGAGCTTCGTAAGGCAGGTGTTGATTACAAGGTAATCAAGAACACCTACATTCACAAGGCCGCCGACATTGCCGGTCTCGAAGGTTTGGATCCGTATCTCGAAGGTATGACCGCTTTTGCTATTTCCGACGAAGATCCGCTCGCTCCTGCCAAGGTCCTTTGCAAGTTTGCCGATGATAACGACAACTTCAAGATCAAGGTCGGTATGATGGACGGCGCAATCATGCACGAATCCGAAATCAAGGAACTTGCTAAGATTCCGTCCAAGGAAGTCCTTATCGGAAAGATCCTCGGAAGCATCCAGTCGTCTCTGTACGGTCTCGCTTATGTACTTCAAGCCAAGATCGACAAGGAAGGCGGAGCGGAAGCAGCCGAATAAGCCTTATCGCTTAACTGAGTCCGGCAGAGGACTCATCCAAAACATCTGCGAAAAACAAAATATATCAATAAACGGAGGTAACTCAAAATGGCATCTGAAAAGTCTATGCAGATTCTTGAAGAAATCAAGACCCTTACTATACTCGAACTCGCTGACCTCGTAAAGGCACTCGAAGAGGAATTCGGCGTATCCGCAGCTCCTGTCGCTGTTGCAGGCGCAGCCGCTCCCGCAGCTGGTGCAGCCGCAGAAGAACAGACCGAATTCAACGTAATCCTTGCAGCAGCCGGCGACAGCAAGCTCGGCGTTATCAAGGTTGTTCGTGAAATCACCGGCCTTGGCCTTAAAGAAGCAAAAGACCTCGTTGAAGGCGCTCCCAAAGCCCTCAAAGAAGGCGTTTCCAAGGAAGAGGCAGAAGACCTCAAAGCAAAGCTCACCGCAGCCGGCGCTACCGTCGAAATCAAGTAAGTTTTTGCAAAATGCAAAAAGACTGTCGCAAACGCGACAGTCTTTTTTTCTGTTAAACGATTTGTTTTTTTTGAAAAAAGCATTGACATCCGTTTTCCGGCGTGTTATCCTATAAAAAACACATTTTCCGTCGGATACGGAAATAAAATCGGAGTGAAATAGAATGACTTTAAGCGTAACAGTCGAATACGGTTTGCAGGATTGGGAAATCAAATGTCAGAAAGACGGAAAGGCCGACATTGTTGTCGGAGGAAGCTATATACCGTCTGAATCCCCGGATTCTATCAACAAAATCTGGTTAAGGATTCTGGAAGAGGATACCGGCATTCAGGTCACCCCCTGGCAAACAGCCGACAAGGGTGAAAACCATACGTGGAGCGCCATGATTCAAAACGTCCCGGCCGGCGGCTTATATCAGTTAGAACTGATCCGGAGCGATTCCGACAGCCAATGGATTGAAAACGGTGAACGCGGTCAGACCGTATCCCATTTTGGCGTCGGCGACATCTATTTCATCGCCGGACAGTCAAATGCGGCCGGAACCGGGCTCGGAACCGGATATGACGCGCCAATGCTTGGCGTTTCCAATTTAAGATATTTAGAAAATTGGGAGCTTGCCGTTCATCCGCTGAAAGACCGGCACTCTCCTTTTCTTGCCTTTGCCAAAAAACTTTATCAGAATGTCCATATTCCGGTCGGACTATGCAATTTTGCCGTAGGCGGTGTGCCCATTTCACGCTGGATACTCAGCAAACAAGGCGACCTGTTCCGTCAAATGACATCGGTTGCGGCCGAAAAGGGTCTCACGCCGAAAGCCATTCTGTGGTATCAGGGATGCTCCGACACCGGAAATCCCGATTATGAAGCCGATTTCCGGGAATTTGTTGAAGAAACAAGAAAGGCTTTCCGGAATGATGAGCTCCCGATCTACACCTTTCAGTTAAATTCCCATTTAGACAGTCGAAAAGATATTGCGCAATACAGCGGCAAATGGGACAGAATCCGCGAAATTCAGCGAACAGCGCCGTACCGTTTTCATGACGTATATGTCATTCCGACCATCGACGCACAGATGTCGGACGGGATTCACAACCGGCGGGCTGACAACATCATGTTGGGCGAACGATTGGCCAATTATGTTTTACGGTACAGCTATGGGAAAGAATACTATCCGATTGCACCCGAATTATCAGAAGTGATTGCCGATGGCAAGGAAATCACTCTTACTTTCAAAAATATCGTCAGCCGCCTTATGACATTCCATGCTGACGGAAACGATATACCGATCGGGATTGAAGATGAAAACGGCAAGAATCCCATTGTATCGATTGCAGAAGACATCGACCGCTTAAATCTGGTGTGTGAACGTGAATTTCAGGGCGATGTGTTTGTTTCGTGCCAATGCGGAGCAAGAAACCGAAGCTATATTCACGACCTTGGCACCTCTATGCCCACTTGCGTTTTCTACAAGGTAAAAGCGCAAAAGGCGAGCAAAAACGGTTAACCCTTGTTCTCCTTTTTACAAGCGAATATAAAAAGTCCGGTCTTTTGAAACCGGACAAAAAATAAGTTTCTTGCGCGACAGCCTGAAATATCAGATTGTCGCGCATTTTTTTAAAACGCGATATAATCGCTCGGATTTACAGCGCTGCCGTCCTTGTGCATTTCAAAATGCAGATGGCTTGCTTCTGCCGATTCGCAAATGGCGCTGTTTCCGATTCCGGCAATGGCCTCCCCTGTCATGACTGCACGGCCCGCCACCGTTTCCGCAGGCAGTTCCGGCGAAAGTCCCCGGTATACCGATTCCACGCCGTCCGCATGTTCGATAACGACCGTTGTGCCATACAGATAATCTGTATACACATCCTTTATTGTTCCGTTAGTGACCGCTTTGACCAACGTGCCGGGTTCACAGACAATATCGACGCCTGCATGGGTACGGTAATCATACATAGTTGCCGAATACACCGGGACTTCTACCGAAAAGTCCTTGTTGATATAACCGGTACACGGTTTGATATAGCCCTCATAGCCGATCTCAAAGGTCGGTTCGGAGGGTTCTTCGGAACGCGGCTCTGTCTTATCTTTTGCCGGGTCTTCCGTTTTTTCGCCGGTTGCGGTTGTTCCGGATGCTTCTTCGGGCGTATCGTTTTTCGGCTTGTCGTTTTCTTCTGCCGGAACGTCGTCCTTATTCTTTCCCGCATCACGAACCGGTTCGGTGACTGTCGCGTCAACGCCTTTTCCGACATCCGACACCGGGGTATCCAGCGTCAGGTCGCCTGCCAAAAGATTTTTTCCGGACTCTTGTTTATCGGACGTACCCGTATCCTTTTCCGCGGATATATCCGGCTTTGGCGAACGGTACAATGAGCCGTCACCCGTGGGATTTTCCTTTTCCGAAAGGCCGGAAAAAGTCGCAGTTATGGTGCTGACAGTCACGGCGACGACCGTGACGGCGAGGGCGATGTATACGCCGCCGCTGACAAGCTGCTTCTTCAATTCGTTTTTCTTTTTTGCCTTGTCTGCATTTTCCTTGTTTTCTTCGGGATTTGTTATCTCTGTCTTTTTCACACAAAAACACCTCCGTCTATATTTTTACCCTGCAAAGGAAATATATACGGAGGTGTTTGATTTTCTTGTTTTTATTTATAGCTTTCAAACAGCTTTTGCGTGTTGGAATAATCTAAGGGGTCGCTTAAATCAACGGTAATCACGGAGCTCGCTTCGCTGTAATCATTAAATTTGGAAATCAGCTCGTACTGCTCTTTAAAATCGGCGATCGTAAAATTGGTTTCACAGCTTGCAAGCACGTTTGTCACACCGGTCAGCAATTTTTCGAAATCGGCTTTGAGGATCTGCTTCAAGCCCTGCGACACAAAATCCGCCTGCACGGATGCGCGTCTTGCATTGTTCCGGCGCTCGTCGGTGGTATATTCCGAAAAGCGAAGCAAGCCTAAGATCTGCTTGGCGCCTAACACCTGACCGCCGGCCTTCAAGTTGATTTCCGGATTTTCCGCCGTGCCCGTACCGATATACACCATATCCTGCGGCACGGTATAGTATAAACCGCCGGTCTTTTCAAACAGGCTTAGTGCCGCGCTTGTCTCGAAAAACGCATAGTAATCGATACTCATTCCGGTAATCGCATACACGGTATCCACAATTCGTCCGGCGCATTCGCTGTCTCTGCTGATGAGCGGAATATCCTTGATACGCACATTGGTTTTGACCGTAACATCGGTATTCGGGTCGGTACTGGTCAAAACAAAATTGGAGGCAGTCGGGATAGCGGCAATCACAAAACGGCGGCGTTCCTTATCCGCTTTGAGAAACAACAGCGCGTCCAATTCCCCCGAATCGGCGTCATAGCCGCCTACCACAGCGGTAAAGGTCTTGCCGGAGCTTACCGGGGTATCCGGATTTCGGTCATCGGAATTATCGGACGGGTCGATATTATCGGAAATATCCGGACCGGCCGGATTATCGCTGTCTTTCAACAGGCGCGGCACCATGACGGCAAAAACGCTGAATGCAACCAGCCCTGCGACAAAGGCGATGAGAAAGTTGCGGACATTCGGCATTTCGGAAAGTTTCAGGGGGTTCTTGGATTTTTTCACGGGTTTTCCCGTTTTATTCGGCGTATTTTGTCTCACGAACGGAGTATTCGGAGAATTCTGCTTTTGCGGCTTATCGGTTTTCGGCGTTTGATTCAAAAAAATCACCCTTTCGGCGGTATTGTGCAAAAAGCCTATGCACGGTTTTCGGGCTTATTGTACTTTTCCACGGCAATCACAAACGGTGCGTCGGGAGAATTGACGAGGTGAAAATGTGAAACGCAGAATTTTTTCTTATCGTATGCGGCAAGCTTTTCTAAGAGCATTTCTCCCTCGGTCTGTCCCTCCGCATGCCCCGGATAGACCGAAATGACAAGCACGCCGCCCGGTTTCAGGAGAGATACGGCATCGGTTACGGCTTTGAGTGTCGATTCGTGCATGGTATGCACACTCTTGTCGCCGCCCGGCCGATAGCCAAGATTGAACATGCCAGCGTCGATTGGTTCGTGAATGTAACAAAGGGCGTTCGCATGACTGTCCAAAATCAATTCAGCGTTGTCAAGTCCTGCTTCGGCAAGGCGCGCACGCGTATTTTCGAGCGCCTGCGGTTGGATATCGAACGCATATACCTTTCCCTGCGGCACGAGCGACGCAAGATAGACCGTATCGTGTCCATTACCCATGGTAAAGTCAGCCAGAATGCCCTGCGGGGGAATATTGGCCTGATTCAAGAAGTTTTTTGCTATATCAAGAAGCTGAAACATAGTTTTTCCTTTATCGTATGTAGTTTATTTTATTATAGCATTTTCCGCCGCTTTCGTCAAGACATAGCGTAATTTTTCCGATTAAGGATTCTTTAACATCAATCTCTTGTCAGTTTTCTAAGCCAAGAATAGCTGTTTGCTTTGAAAAATGCCGCGCCGCACTTGAAGATCTGGTCGGAATTCAGGCACAGAACCACCACGGCCGGATGCCATTTGAACACAAACGCCGCAAGAAACGACAGCGGCAGCGTGATACCGAAGATACTGATAAGATCGTTGTAGAAAACAAACTTACTGTCGCCGCCGCTGCGCACAATTCCGCAGAGAGACGGCATTTCATAGGCCGTGCCAAAGCCGGTAACGCACAAAACCAACAAGAAGAGATTGGCAAGGTCATGCGCCTCCGGCGAAAGATTAGCATACAGGGACAGCACCGGTGTGCGCAAGAAAAACAACGCCGTGCTGGTACATGCGCCGATACAGAGAAAAATGATCTGCAAGGTCTGTGTGTAGCTCTTTACGATATTCTTGTCGCCGGTCGCAATGGCTTTGCCGATCATAACGGCGGCTGACGCCGATGCGCCGATTGACGCAACTTTTAAGATCTGAAACAGCGAATTGGAGGCCGCGTTTGCCGCAATGGCGGCATCGGTCAGATGTCCTAAAATAACGGTTTGGAGCGCGGTGGAGGTGCCGAAAAGCGCCGCGACAATCAAGAAAAACTTGCAGTGTTTGAAATAATCGCCCATGAGAAGTTTATCGGCTTTCAAGAGATTTTTTAGCTTTGCGCCAAGTTTTTTGTCAAAACAGAAAACGTACACAAGCACAATGCCGAGTTCCGCCGCGCGTGCACAAAGCGTACCGATAGCCGCACCTGTCACTCCTAACCGCGGAAAGCCGAAATTGCCGTTGATTAACAGATAATTGATGCCGCAATTGATACAGAACGCCGCGACCGAAACCCCAAAAGCAATTCTCACGGTTTCCACACTGCGCAGCATGGCAAGCGTCACATTGGTAAGCGCGAACAAAAGATAGGTATACCGAACGACACGCAGGTATTTTACGCCCTCGGCGATGATGGCTTCATTATTCGAAAAGCAATGAATCAACTGATACGGAAACAGGCTTGCCGCCGTGAAAAAGGCAAGTGCGATGACGCCTGCCGTAAGATACGCCGCCTTTGCCACCGATTTTATCGGTTCGGTCTTGCCCTCGCCCCAATACTGACTGCAAATAGACACCAAGGCATCGCCTGCGCCAAGCATCAGCTGCTGTAAAACGAACTGCACCTGATTGACCGTCGCAACGCCGGACAAGGCGGTTTCGCTGTATGACGTGACCATGATGTTATCCGCCAGATTCACGCTCAAAGCAATGATATTCTGCAAGACTAACAAAAACATCATAGTGAAAAAATGCTTATAAAAGCCTTTTTCCTTTACCAAGGTCATGAAAATACCCCATTTCGAGAATTTGCAAAAAAGCGGAAGTCCTTTGCGAACTTCCGCTTTTGACTTTTACTGAATTTTAATACGTGCCGTCCAGATTTGCAACGGCTTCCTTGGTTTCCTTTTTATAGGTGGAACCGGCAATTTTCTTATTGAGCAATTCCAAGAACAGATCGCCGTCTACCGGCAGATCGACCGGTTTGCCGAGCCAGCTCGAAAGGAAGATTGCATTGGAAATGCGGAGTCCGTTGATGCCCTCTTCACCGGGTGCCATAAGCTTTTCGCCGTGAAGAATTGCATTGGTAACGTTCTGCGTAATGCCTCTGTGCTGTTCCTTTTCCATTTTGAATTCGGAATAATCAACATCGATCATTTCGCATCCCGGACCTTCAAAGCCATTTGGGCATTCGACCGTCCACTGACGCTCCGGAGTCTTGTTCTTCCAGAACTTCATGCTGCTGCCTTCAATGACAAGTTTGCCCTTATCGCCGGAAATTTCCAAACGGTTGGTACCCGGATATTCGCCGGTCGTGGTAATGAACACGCCGGTCGCGCCGTTTGCATATTCGGCATAAGCCGTAACATCGTCTTCCACTTCAATGTTGTGGTACTTGCCCTCATGGCAGAATGCGCGGATCTTTGTCGGCATACCGAAGATCCACTGCCAAAGGTCGAGCTGGTGGGGGCACTGATTGAGGATAACGCCGCCGCCCTCGCCGCTCCATGTAGCACGCCAGTCACCCGAATCGTAGTAAGACTGTGTACGGTACCAGTCGGTGATGATCCAGACGCATCTCTTCAATTCGCCAAGCTCGCCGCCCTGTACCATGGCACGCGCCTTGCGGTACATGGCGTTGGTTCTCTGATTGAACATCAGGCCGAATACCTTGTCGGATTTCTTGGCAACTTCGATAAGCTCTTCTGCCTGTTTGGTGTAAACGCCAATCGGCTTTTCGGAAATCACATTAAGACCGGCATTGAGCACATCAATACAGATTGGCGGATGATAGTAGTGCGGAACCGCTACGATAACGCAGTCTACAAGTCCGCTCTTCAACATTTCCTTATAGTCGGTGAACCGTGCAACATCGTCGCCGAACTTTTCTTTTGCCCAATCGAGTCTCGACTGTTTCAAATCGCATACAGCCGTCAAGCACGCACCCTCGATGTCTCCGGCGTGCAGATAGGTTGCATGTCCCGAACCCATATTACCGATACCGATAATGCCAAAACGTACCTTATCCATTTTTGTCAACCTTTCCTTGCTTTCGCATTTTTATTTTTCGCTTCAAGTATGTTGATTTTAAACTTGTTTTGTACGGAAAAATTTTTATGCATTTCCATACGGATATATTATACAGGTAACGACCCGTTTTTTTCAATGCATAATTTGATTATATTTTTTCGCGTTTTTGTGTAATCCTACGATTGCCTAATCCAACAAAACAGCCGGGGCGGAAGCCCACGGGTGAAACAGGCTTGTGTTCCATTTCTGATCCTTGCCCCACGCCTCAAAGCAGGTGGTCGCGCCCTCAGAGAGCATGTTCGCCCATGCGCCGTCGTCGGCAATCAGTTCTTCCATAAGTTCCGTTTCGCCGCACTGTTTCAGCGCATACAACGCAAAAAACGCCATATATACGCCGGCACAGGTCAGCCGCTTCTCCCGGATCAGCTCAATCATGGCGCGCTTGTTTTCTTCACAGGTCCAGATGCCGCCGAACAGCGCGATGACATTGGAATGGAATGACGCGTGGTGCGAGCCGATGCTATCGACAAACAAATGCCGGTCTCGGTCGTAAAAAGCGTCGATATATGCCTTTTTGGTACTTTCATATAGTCCTGTCGGCGTCTCGCCTAAAATTCCGGCAATCTCATCGACGTGTCCGAGCATAGCCACATAAAAAGCGTTGACGACATTGTGAAAGCCCTCTCCGATCGGTCTTTCCAACGGGAAATCATAGTTATCGCGCAGGTTGGCCGGCCAATCCACCAGATTCCACTTAGCTTTGACATTTTCAATGAGCCCGTTTTCGCGGCGATAAGCGGCAAAGAAATCGCACACGCCCAACACATACGGATACATGCTACGCAAAAAATCCTTATCGCCGGTAAAGCGGTACAGCCACAGAACCTGAAACGGAAATTGCAGGGAATAGTCCGCAATCTCCTGCATAAGGGACGCGGGAGCAACCGTCATAAGCCCCTTGCAGATAAAGGTGGATTCCGCGTAGTTTTCCAACGCTTTGCGAATCATAGCCGGATCCCCGGTCAATGACGCATGGGCAAGCCCGGCAATGGTCACATCTCCGAGATATTGTCCTTTTTCACGCGTCGGGCAATCGACAAAGCATTCCTGCACGCCGTATTTAATGGTATCCGAGCAAAGTTTGTAGATACGCTTCAAGCGTTCGTTCTTACCGGTATAATGCTTGACCTCGCTAAACGGATAGTGTCGGACAACAAAGCATACCGTATCTTCCTTTACCGCCACGCCGTCCGGAATTTCAAGCTCCGCATAGCGGAACGCTTTGTAATCGTATTCATTAAGTACATCCTCCGGCTTTCCAGAAAGCACGAATTTTTCTTCATAATCGCAATTACAGCGCATTTTATAGCGAACCGAACCGTCGTCGTTCAGTTCCTCGCCGAAATGAAGGAGAACGGTATCCCCTCTTTTGCCGCTTGCCTCAAAGGTCAAATACCCGACAGCCTCAAAGCCGAAGTCTAAAAACAGACCTTTGTCCGTTTTTCGGATTTCGCGCGGTTTGACTTGTTCAAACTGCAACAGTCCGGTCGGTTGGCGAAACAGAACATAGTCCGCATGTTTGCGAAAACGCGCGTTCTCCCAGGTGCTGTCGTCAAAATCCGGCGCGGAAAAGCCGCATTCCGGCGCGCCGGCGTCGTATACTTCGGCAAACTGCGTGTCATAGCCGAATTTTCCGCAGGCGGAAAAGCCGGTATGATACGCGCATTTCCAGCTTTCATCCGATTCAAGCGTCTTATTTCCGTCCAAATACAGTTCGCACGCCATTCCCTGACGCAGATCGGCACTGACCCATACGCGGTTGACAAGGCCTTGGTAATAGGTATGTATGGCAATGACATTGGTTCCGGGATTCAGATAGCGCGTCACATCGATCTCGTTGTAATAATAATGAAAAGGATAGCCGGGAGCCGGGCCTTGGGTGATAAAGCGTCCGTTGATATACAGCTTGTAATAATCGTCTGCCGACAGGCGGAGAACGGCTTTTCCAAACTCCGGAAGTGAAAACGTGCGCCGGAACAAAATGTGCTTATTGGCATAGTTCTCATTTTCCGGGATTTTCACATCTTCCATTTCCTTATGGAAAACATTTATCGGCACAAGGTCGCAAAAATCTTTATTTGTAATCCAGTCAGCTTGAAATTTCTGCATGGTTTCTCTCCCTTTTCTTTCGCGGCTATACTTCAAATTCGGCAAGCGCCGCTCCGATCACCGTTGCAAATTCGGAATTCTGCGGAATCACGAAATTCATATCGAACATTTGCGACAGAATCTCGAAGATCGGCACAGCCTGCGGCATTTTGGAGAGATTGCCGGTAAGCACTACATCCCGCGTTTTTTTACTGCGCGCGGCAAAAACAGCCAGCATTCCGATCGACTCGAACACCATATTGACGATGCCGAGCGCAAGGTCACTTTTGGAGGCCATATCATCTAACTTACCGAAGTTGGAGGCGGTCATGTAGGACGGCAATCCGCCAAGGTCTTTTTTTGTAATGTCGCCAATCCGAAGGTCAATTTTTTCAATATCGCCTGTTTCGGCAAGAGCGATTAAATGGTCAATGTCGGAAATCCCCAGAATTTGCTTGGCAAGACCGACAATCGTACCGCCGCCGACACCTGTACCGCCCATGTACTCATACGCCGTTTTGCCGTTTTCCGTTTTGGCGGAAACCACCGCCGTACCGGTGCCCATGCTGACAATGATCGCATTTTGGTAGCCGGAAACGTAAAGACCGCCGCGGCCGACGCATTCAAATTCGGACAAATGTCTGGTTTCGATTCCGTATAACGGATTTTCGGCAAACGCCGAACCGACGCCGGTAATCATAACCTTTTTTACATCGGAAAGCGAAATGCCGTTGGTAGAGGTAAATTTTCCGAACGCACCGTACACCGAAGCGACCGGATCGCTTGCCTTGACGTAAATCGGTGAGAGAATCTGCTTTTTATCCGGAGCGTCTGCGGTAAAGCCGACGATTTTTGTCGTACTGCCGCCGACGTCAATGCCGATAATAATGCTCATACTGCCTCATTTCCGCCGCTTATGCGGCCGTTTGTCTGAACCGGTTTATTTGGAGATTTTCTTGCCGACGGCACGAACGATCGTATGGATAGCCGGCGAAACAACGAGATTGACCAAGAATTCCGCGATGAAATTCAAGCCTGCACAGCCAATAACAAGGAAATACACAACGGTCTGGCCGGACGCGCCGAAATTAGCAAGGTTCGCGTCCAACGTCTTTCCGACAAGGAAAAGACCGCCTAAAATAAAGAGTCCCGTGTTGACGACCGGTGCTGCCGCCGACGCCAAAACAGCAGCCGCAAACGCATTTTTCTTTTCAAGCGCCCGGTAAACAAGTCCGGCACAGAGACCGGCTAAAATGCCTTTTCCGAAGCAGATAACGGCCGTTTCAACCGGCTGTGCGGAAAACAGAACGTTTGTAAAACCGTCTGCACCGAGCACACCGGCGAAAAATGTGATCGCACCGAACACAAAGCCCAAGAAAGCGCCGCCCTTGGGGCCAGTCATGATCGCGCCGATGACAATCGGGATTAACACAAGGCTGACGCTGGTCGGTCCGATATGAATGAAACTGCCCAAAAGCTGAAAAACGAAAACAATGGCTGTCAAAACTGCAAGCAAAGTCATTTTTTTGATATTTTCTCTGTTGTTCATGATAAGTCTCCTTTTTCTCTTAATCTTTCGGATTGCCGTAAACCGACTCAATACGTTGGATTAGCTCCTCACCGCTCGTTTCTTCCCCGACCGTAAAACGGTAGAGGTCGCAAAGACTTTGAGGGAGCCCCGGAACAAGCACGTTTCTACCGTCGAAATCGGTGGAAAGCGTAACAGAGTATCCCTCGTCAGCCAAAATTTTTTCGGAAAGCGGCGAATAACTGCCGTGCGGATACGAAAAGTATCTGACCGGCTCGCCAAGCTCTCTTTCAAAATCTGCGTTGAATCGCTCACAATCGCGTTTTAACGCCTTTGTAAAGGACTGTGCGGTTTCACCGTCGAGCGGTTCTGCCGCTATCCGCGCTTTTCCGGGCGCTTCCAGCGTATCGCTTTGGTGCATATCATAAGTATGCGATCCGAGTTCAACAAGTCCCGTTTGGAGCATGTTGCGCGCGGTTTCATAGTCAAAATGCGGAAACATAGGCTTTCCGGTATCTTTATAAACGCTTTTTCCGACCGCCCAACCAATGAAAAAGACAGTCGCTTTGGTCTGATATTTTTCAAGAAGCGGCAAAGCAAGCACCGCATTGCTTTCGTAGCCGTCGTCAAACGTGATACAGACCGGTTTTTCGGGAAGCGGCGTTCCGCGCATGACATATTCTTCCATCTGCTTTAAATGAACCGACGTGTAGCCGGCGTCCTTTAAGGCTTTTAAATGCTCTTCCAACCGGGAAACCGAGATGACCGAATCGCCGTAACCGGTCTCTTCGGTCACATGGTGATAGAGCACCACCGGAACCTCTTTTTCGGTGTTTTCGGCGTCTGTCGGATGTTCCGGCGCGCCGGAGGCCAAAACCGTTTCTTGCTTCTCTTTCTGTACGGCATCCAATAATAAACATTTTCCGAAATCCGCAGGCGTATACACGGTAGTATTCCCAAAAATCCTTGCCAAAACCATTTCGCCAAGCGAAACCCGGAATTCATCGGTATTGTAAAAGAACCGCTTATCGGCGCAGACAGGCGCTTCCGAAAAATCCCAGCATTCGGCAGAACCGCCGTTTTCTTTCAATTCATCGCGCATTTTTTCGTAGGCTCTGTCAAGCGATTCCGTTCGTTCCGTTTCAAGCACCGGCGAAAGAACGATTATCAAGCGAATCTTTTTTTCGTCACAGACCCGGATCCATTTCTGTACAAACGAAAACACCTTGTCCGCCGACGCCGCTTTTTCTGACACCGCCCGGAAACGGCAGCCAAACGTTTTTTCATATACATCCCGGTCGCCGATCCTCTGCACATCCTCAAAGCCGTGCCGCAGAGAGCCGGTCGTGTAATCCGGCGTTATAAACGCGCTCCAATGGGATTCTGTATAAAAATCACACGCGGAAACCGAAAGCAAAAGTACGGACGGATTTAAGTAAGTCGTGATGAAATCGAAAGTCTGCTCCGTTTGTTCCGCTTGCTCTTCCCCGTTTGCGGCAAGACAATAAGCGGCCGTGTCAAGATAAGTGCCAAGCGTTTGCACATCGTATCCGTTTGCCGGAAACGAGCCGAGAAGAAAGGCGGAATATGCCGTCGGATCTCTTGCCAAAAAACGCAAACGCAAATCTTCCGCGATAAGCGGATAGCCGGCAAGGGCTTCCGCCGCGCTTGGCTTTGGCTCAGGTCTATTCGTTTGTTCGCAAGCCGCTAACAATAGCGTTGGCAGCACAAAAATACACACAAGCACCCGGCGCGCGGTATTCAAAAATCTGACAAAAGACATAGCTGTTCCTTTACCGGGTTTCCCCCCGAATCTTTGTATTATATTGATTATACCTGCAAAATCCGTTTTTGTCAAGGAAAAAGCCGCTTTTTTACAAATCAGCTGACTTTTTAAATTATCCGCATTATTTTGGTAAAAGTATAGCTTTTTATGGAAAAATGTGGTATACTATGTGCATATCTCAAAAATTCGCGGCACTGGCCTGCGGATTTTTCGGATTTTCATTGGATTCGGGTCTCACCCGAAAAGCTGCAAAGACTTTTTCAACAGTTTTAAACTAAATTTTTACGGTCAAAAATTTCAGAAAACATCAGAAAGGCGGCGATCCGCATGAACCAAAACAGCGAATGGTGGAAAAACGCAGGCGAAGAACCGATGAAAAATGGACAGAAGTTTATAAAAGGCTTCAAGAAATTCTTTTTTCCGGCTCTTTTGGCTGTTATCCTTCTGGCGCTCGTATTCACCTCACTCTACACCGTCGGCGACAAGGGGCAAGCCGTTGTCACCACGTTCGGCAAGGTCACGTCTGTGGCCGATCCGGGCATTCACATCAAGATTCCTTTCGGCATTCAGCATGCCACCTATGTCAACGTCAATGAATTGCAGAAGATTGAGATCGGTTTTCGCACCGGTTACACCAACGACGACACGGAAACCATTGACAGCGAAAGCAAAATGATCAGCGGCGACTACAATATCGTCAACTGCGATTTCTTTGTGGAATACAAGATTTCCGACCCGGTCAAGTATCTGTACAATTCGGCCGATCCGCGCGAAATTCTGAAAAGCCTTGCGCAAAGCCACATCCGCAACGTCATCAGTTCCTATGACGTTGACAGCATTCTCACCACCGGAAAGGGCGAAATTCAGGCAAAGATCAAAGAAGCCATAACCGAAGAGCTTGCGGCCTACGATCTCGGTCTTTCCTTAACCGACATCAAATTGCAGGACAGCGAACCGCCGACGCTGGAAGTCAGGGAGGCCTTTAAGGAAGTTGAAACGGCAAAGCAGGACAAGGACACCGCAATCAATGTGGCGCGCGCCTATGAAAACAGCGAACTTCCGCTTGCCCAGGCCGAGGCCGACAAGCTGATCCAGAACGCCGAATATCTCAAACAGGATCGCATCAACGAAGCCAACATGCAGGTCGCCATGTTCAACGCCATGTATGAACAGTATAAACTGAATCCCGAAATCACGCGCAAACGCATGTTTTACGAGGCTGTCGAGCAGGTCATGCCCAACGCCAAGGTCTATATCGACACTTCGGACGGTTCAACGCAGAAATTACTCCCCATTGACAGCTTTTCGGCAAATTCCGCGGAGGTGAACGGCAAATGAAAACGAAGAACAAAAAGAACATTCTGACAACGCTTGTGATCTTTCTTGTTATTGCAGTGTTTCTTGTACTGTCAGAATGCTTTTACACAGTCGGCGAAGATGAATTTGTCAATGTCATCCGCTTTGAAAAAACCGTACAGACCGTTTCCGGCGCCGGATTACATTTCAAACTGCCGTTTACCGATTCGGTGCGCCGTTTCCCGAAAAAAGTGCTGCTTTATGATATGAAACCGAGTGAAGTGCTCACGGCAGACAGCAAGACCATGCAGGTAGACAACTATGTTTTATGGCGCATTACCGATCCGCTCAAATTCTACAAAACGCTCGGTTCCAAGAATGAAGCGGAAACGCGTATCGATATGCTCACATACAGCGCCATCAAGACCGAAATGGGCAAATCCCTGCGCGACGATATCATCAATCAGGACGATATGAGCCGCGAACTTTTCAACAACAACATTCTTGCCGCCGCAACCGGTGCAACCGACGATTACGGAATTGAGATCATCGATATCAAGATCAAAAAGCTTGACCTGCCAAGCGACAACGAAGAAGCCGTTTACCGCCGCATGATTTCCGAAAGAAGCAAAATTGCCGAGCAATACCGCGCTGACGGAAACAAAGAAGCCGAAATGATACGCAATGAAGTCGATAAGCAGAAGAACATTCTCATTTCGGATGCCAAGGCGCGTGCCGAACAGATCAAAGCCGAGGGAGAAGCCGAATACATGCGCATTCTGGCAGACGCCTACAATACCCCGGAAAAACAGGATTTTTACAATTTTACACGTGCGCTTGACGCGGTCAAGGTCTCCCTTGACGGCGAGGACGTCACCATTATTCTCGGAAAGGATTCCGCACTTGCGGACGCTTTGCTTCGTCCGTAAGGCGAGAAGCGCGTAAGGCATCATGTCATTCTTTGACTTTTTCACAGCGGCAAAATCCGAAAAAAACGATAAGGAAAAAAAGGAAAATTCCGCCTCTCTCGCCGAACTTGTCTGCAAGACCTTTGCCGACCCGCCGGTCTTGGAGACCGAACGGCTGCGTTTATGCAAAATTGTTCCGGAGCACGCCGCCGACATGTTTGAATATTCCGGCGACGCTGAGGTCACGCGGTATCTCACCTGGTCGCCCCACTCCTCCGCCAAGGAAACCGAGCGGTATATCCGTATCCTGCAAAAGAAATATGCGGACGGCTCGTTCAACGACTGGGGTGTCGTTTTAAAGGAAACCGGAAAATTCATCGGCACCTGCGGCTACACCTCGTTCGATTACGAACACAACACCGCCGAGGTCGGATATGTGCTCGGAAAGCCCTATTGGGGGCAAGGTTTTGCACCGGAGGCTGTCCGGCGCGTCATGCGGTACGGTTTTGAAGTTTTGGGACTTGACGGTTTTACCGCCAAATACATGGAGGGAAACGATGCGTCCGGCAGAGTCATGCAAAAATGCGGCATGACGCTCGACGGCGTGTATCGGCACAGCATGTACATCAAAGGCGAATTTAAAAACATTGTGGTCTATCATGTAACAAAAGAGCAGTTTTATGCGGCTCTCGAAAGGAATGCGTAAATATGCAAAAAATCCCCTTTGAAACGCTGCAAGGGCTTACCTTCGGCACTTCTTACACCAAAATCACAGACGGTTTGCTGTATTTCTCCCGCATTTCAGAAAACGAACGGAATAACGTGCAACCTAATGAGTATTATGAAACCAAAATTTTGAGCACTGCCGGCGTTCGGCTTGAATTTATCACGGACAGCCGCACGCTTGAACTCGAAACCGCTGCTCAGACGAAAAGCCGGCAAAACCGCATGTTTTATGCGTTCGATATTGTCTGTGACGGAAAACTTATCGGTCAGATCAAGAATTTTACCGAACCGCCGGTCTATCCTTACGGCGATTACCCTTTCGACGACCAAAAAGGCGTCTTTACCCTGCCGGCCGGAAACAAGCGCATCTGCATTTATTTTCCATTTACGGTTACCGGAAAAATCCGTTCACTGTCGCTTGATGACGGCGCCGCTCTCCGGCCTGTCGCGAAAAAAACCAAGCTCTTGCAATACGGCGATTCCATTACACAAGGCTATGACGCGATATTCCCGTCGCGCACCTATGCCTCGCTCACCACTGACCGGCTGGACGCAGACACGGTAAACAAAGGCATCGCCGGCTCGCTGTTCTGGCCGGAGCTTGTGCAAGATAAACCGGATTTTCGGCCGAACCTTATCACCGTTGCCTATGGCACAAACGATTGGAACGCCGCCGGAAACTTTGACGACTTCAAACGGCGCTGCAATGCATTTTTCGCCCGGCTTGCCGCACATTACCCCGAAACGCCGATTGCTGCGATTTCCCCTATCTGGCGCGCCGACTGCAAGGAAAGCCGTGCGCTCGGCCCGTTTGATACCGTTGCAAAAACCATCCGGGAAACGGCTGATAAATATGAAAATATCTTTTTTATCGACGGATCTGATTTTGTACCGCACGAGACAAAGTATTTCCGGGACGCCTATCTGCATCCGAACGACGAGGGCTTTTCGTTCTATGCAGACGCTTTGATAAAGCAATTGGAAAAAATACTGAAATAAGAGCAAGAGAGCCGTCGCAGCTGCGACGGCTCTCTCAGATTGTTGCAAAAGTCTATAAGACTTTTCGGGCGAAGCCCGATTTTAATAA